>VOFG01000564.1_pt1 | contig 104000 bp, 151 predicted proteins | sample 5384171 | NCBI WGS metagenome assembly VOFG01 (sample SAMN12384726, study PRJNA508395) | human gut metagenome | isolation source: healthy gut F | host: Homo sapiens
GAGGTATTGTATATGAAAATATAATACCTCTTTTTATAATATGAACTTATATAATATTTGTGATATATTAGAGTTAAAATTTTTAGTTGTGTTGATTAATGAAGAGCGTGTATTAAAGAATGGTGTCGTTGTCTATTTATAAAATTGGCGTACCTATAGGTCTTTTGGCTTTATTATTTATATAGGTTGTTTAGACTCTATATATTAAAAGTAATATGGAGTTGAAATTCCCAACTCTATATGGTCTTTTAGGTTTAGGGATTCAGTCAGTCTCTTTTCTTATAGTGCAGACATTTTTATTCCCGATTTAGTTGATTACCTTAGTTTTACTTTATGTAAATATGGGTATCTTAGTTATTGTTGAGATTATTGCAACATTTAAACTTAAATCCTCAAAAAGCTATTCTAATGCAAAGGTTTTCGGTATATTTATATTTCATAACCGCTATATTATTGTGGATGATATTTAATTGAATGATTGACTAGAGCGAAGCGTTCTAAATAGATCTATTTTATAGGTGGATTAATGTATAGTAAATTTTTTTATTTACAGAGTTATTATATGTGCTATTCCAATTATTCTTATGGATAAGCTCTTAACAATAACTGGTGGATACGAAGGCTAAAAGGCAATACTATAATATTCCATATACTTTTATATATACTTGCTCGTAAACAAGTAAAGCTATTAATGCAAGCATTTAAGCAAAATGGATTTAAAGAGATTAATAATCTATTCAATATGACATATGTTTTTCTAATCGTATTTTTTATGATATTAATAGCTATAAAAGTTGAATGAGATATTAGGAGCTAAAATTTTTAAGGTTGGTGTGAGAATATGTTTTTAAAAATATATAATTATTTTGTGCGAGGCTTAGTACTTTTTTTACTTATATGTATTCCATATAGTCTTGTCACAAATCCAGAGTTGATTGAAGATGAAGTAGATTTTTATTTCTTTGTTATCGCATATGTCATAATACTTTTGTTCTATGTGGTATGGAACTATATTTATAACTACTTAAGACGTAAAAAGAGGTTAGCATTTGTGCATATACATTTACCATTAGTTTTAGAGGCCATCCTTATTAGTATCTTTAATTGCTAATTCTGATTATGGTTTTATGAAAGTTTTTTCCTGGTGGCAATTATTACATACCCGTTTATGCTGTTTAGCATGTTTTATTTCTTAGATTACATCGCTGTGCCAATTGTATTGGTGTGGTTCTTGCAGCCTATTTTGTGTTAGCTGTATTATTAAAACAGCCACCTCATAGTCGCTATTATGAATGGGCTAGAAAAAAACAGATGTATGTAGTTCTTTTTATGTTTGCTTACATAATGTCTGCGCTAATTTTGTTAAAAGTTAATAAGCTAATATAAGATTAAAGATAGAAAGCCCATATGAAAACGTATCGGGGCTTTTCTTCATTTGAGGTATGAGAGGATGTTATAGATATGTCAAAGAGATGTGAGAGATTTTATTTCATGCGAACTGCTTCAGCAAATTCGTCTTCGGTCATGAGTTTTTTCTTCCAAGATGATTTCTTTGATAGAGCAACCGCGTTTGTACGCTTCTTTTACAACCTTAGCGCTCTTATCGTAGCCGATGTATGGTGTTAAGGATGTAGCAATCATAAGGGATTGTTCTACAAAGAATTTAAGTTTTTCAGGTACGAATTCTACGCCGTCGATGCAGTGTGTTGTGAAAGAGTTCATCGCATCTGCGAGGAGGCGACAGCTTTCAACAAAATCATAGATCATGATAGGCATGTACACGTTCAATTGGAATGCGCCACTGCCTGCACAAAGCGTCATAGTTGTATTGATGCCGAATACTTGGGCACATACCATGGTCAAGGGCTTCGCATTGGGTAGGAGTTAACCTTTACCTGGCATGATGGAGGACCCGGTTCGTTTTCAGGAAGATGCCATTCGCCATAGCCACAGCGAGGGGCCAGATCCTAAGAAACGGACATCGTTCGCAATCTTAAACAATGTAGTAGCCAATGTGTTAAGTGCACCGTGGGCCATCATGAACGCATCTTTCAGAGGATAGGCCTTGGAATTTGTTATTCTTAACGCGGAATGGAGCGCCTGTTACCTCTGGCAATACGGTTTCCATAACGTCTAGATATCCTTTAGGTGTGTTCACACCTGTACCAACGGCAGTGCCGCCAAGGGCAACGTCGAGTAGATAATCAGCATTTTGAAGGAGCATAGTTTTGGCAGTTTTTAGGCCGTCCACAAAGGCGCTAATTTCTTGGTCTACCATGATGAAAGTAGCATCTTGTAGGTGAGTACGACCAACCTTTTTGCAAGCCTATACCTTTTTCTTGCAATTTTCAAAGGATACAATAAGGCCGTCCAATGCAGGAATTACGCGTTTTGTAATTTCAAAGTACCCGCAGATATGCATTGCTGTTGGGAATGTATCATTTGTACTTTGGCCGCGGTTTACATCGTCGTTAGGATGAAGTGGATTAGATTCATCTAACTGTTTAGCCCGGTGAGCGATAACTTCGTTCACATTCATGTTTGTTTGTGTGCCAGAGCCTGTTTGGAATACGGTCAATGGGAATTCCTCATCCCATTTGCCATCTACGATTTCATCTACTACTTGGGCAATGAGTTTCGCTTTTTCCTCAGTTACTGCGCCACATTTTGCATTGGTTAAAGCACATGCTTTTTTTGACAAGCGCAAGCGCTTTGATTTGTTCAATAGGGATGCGGTGATCACCGATTTTAAAATTATTGAACGAGCGTTGCGTTTGAGGTCCGTAAATTCGTCTAGCGTCGACTTCGACTGGTCCCATTGAATCATATTCAATTCTTGTTTCCATAATGTTTACAACCTCCTTAAAAGACATGCCGACCTATCGTCGGTTCCTTTCTATTATATACAGAAAAACGAAAAATATAATAGAAAATGATAATAAATACCAATTAGATATAATGCGTGTATGGCTATTACCTTTATACATATTTGATTTATATCTATAAATTTGTGTATACATAGCACATATATGGTTATATTTATTGTCAACATCGCTTTAACACGATAAAATGAATATAGCTTATAGTTAGTTTTATTTAATTTATAAGAGGAGGTAAGTACTTATGAAACATGATTTTATGAGCCATGACCTTCACTTGCCGGAACTTACGTTGCGTGGGATGTTATTAGGTGCATTGATCACTCTAATATTTACGGCATCTAACGTATACTTAGGTTTGAAGGTCGGTTTGACATTCTCGTCATCCATCCCGGCAGCCATTATCTCGATGGCAATTTTACGTTTCTTCAAGGATTCTAACGTTCTTGAAAACAACATGGTACAAACGCAAGCATCTGCAGCTGGTACCTTATCTGCAATTATTTTTATCTTGCCAGGTCTTTTAATGCTTTGTTATTGGCAAGGGTTCCCATTCTGGCAAACATTCTTGATTTGCGCATGCGGTGGTTCCCTCGGTGTGTTATTCACCATTCCATTGCGCCGTGCCATGGTAGTGAACAGTGATCTACCATATCCAGAAGGCCGTGCAGCAGCCGAAATCTTGAAGGTCGGATCTCATAATGGTGGTGAAGTTGCTAAATCTGGTTCCGGTATGGCAGACATCGTTTCCGGTGGTGCTGTAGCTGGTATCATCAGCCTTTGCGCTAACGGCTTCAAAGTGCTTGGCGACAGTATGAGCTTCTGGCTTCCAGTAGGTAGCAAAGGGATTACTCAAATTCCATTGGGCTTCTCCACAGCGTTGTTAGGTGCTGGTTACCTTATCGGTATCGCATCTGGTATCGCTATCCTCGTTGGTGTTCTCATCGCGTGGGCTGGCTTTGTACCTTACTTGACTAATGTATTTGCTCCAGATGGTGGTGCAACTGCAAAATTTGCTATGGGTATCTGGAAATCTAAAGTTCGCTTTATTGGTGCTGGTGCTATCGGTATCGCAGCGATTTGGACATTGATTACCTTGATTAAACCTATCATCGAAGGTATGAAAATTTCCGTTAAATCCATGAACAGCAGCGCTGCTGAACGCGAAACACATCGCATGGATACAGATATGAGCACAAAATCTGTATTGATCGTATTTGCCATCATCCTTATTGGTTTGGTTATTACGTTCTGGGATTTCGTATCCGCTGTACCTATTAGTGCAGGCTTGATGTGGACTCTTGTTGTTGTAGGCGTTGTAGTAGCTTTATTAATCGGCTTCTTCGTAGCAGCAGCTTGTGGTTACATGGCAGGTCTTATTGGTACATCTGCATCTCCAATCTCCGGTATTGGTATCTTAGCGACTATTATTTCTTCTCTAGTGGTATACTTCATCGCTTCTGAAAATAACTTGTTCGCTACAGAAGCAGGCGTACAATTCGCTACAGCTATGGCTATCTTCATGACATCCGTAGTTATCGCCATTGCATCTATTTCTAATGATAACTTGCAAGACTTGAAAACTGGTCAACTCGTTGGTGCAACACCTTGGCGTCAACAAATTGCGTTGTTACTTGGTTCCGTAGCCGGTGCAGTTGCAATTGCTCCAGTTCTTAACTTGCTTTACCAAGCATATGGTTTCACAGGTGCGTTGCCTCGTGCTGAAATGGATCCTAATGCTGCATTATCTGCTCCACAAGCAACTTTGATGACTACAATTGCTCAAGGTATCTTCAGTTCTAGCATGGATTGGAACTACATCTTGATCGGCGTTGGTGTTGGCGTAGTAGCAATCATTGTTAACTTGATTCTTAAGAGCACAACTGCTTCCTTAACATTGCCTCCATTGGCTGTTGGTATGGGTATCTACTTGCCTCCAACATTGGAAGTACCTCTTATTATCGGTTCTTTCTTGAGCTATTTCGTAGGTCGTTACCTCATCGCTCGCGCTAAAATGCGTGCTGGTGAATTGGCTGAATACGATGTAGAACAATCTAACCGTCGTGGCGTTCTATTTGCGTCTGGCTTGATTGTTGGTGAAAGCTTGATTGGTGTAATCATAGCTGTTATTATTGTATTGTCAGTTACAACTGGTGGTGGTGAATCTCCACTTGAATTAGTTGGTCCTGAATTTGAAAGTACAGCTGGTTGGTTAGGTCTACTTGCTTTCATCTTCTCTGCATTCTATCTAGTTCGTCGTGTTGTAACTCACAAATTTGATAAAGCAGAAGCTCTCGCTATGAAAGCAGAGCAAGAACAAGCAAAGTAAGAGGTTAACCATGAAATTAAAACAGACTGTTCTCATCATGATGGCTGCCGCATTGCCACTCACATCTATCGCAGCCGCTAGTGAAGCGATTCCTGTAACAAAGGAGACTGGTGCTGTAGTAGCACAAAATAATCGTCACGATGTGACATATCGTCTTTCTAGCACGGCTACGCCAGAGCAAAACAAAAAATTACGTTCCGTAGCGAATAAAACTGATCGTGGTACTATCGAAGTGGTAGCGCCAAATGCAGATCGTTATATGGACCGTAAAGAGGTAGGCGTATCTCCTGTAGATGCGACTACAGATCATTTGAATCTCGTATTCCCAGAGGTTAAATCTGTTAGCCCTATCGTTGAAAAAAGCCATTAATACAACGATTAAGAAATACGTGTCCAAGGTTCAAAATGACACTCAAAAAATTGAACGAAAAAGAATCCAATAAAAACGAATGTCATCATGTATTATGATGTAAAAACGGATAAAAATGGTATCTTTAGCGTTTTGATTCACACCTATACAATGCGTGATGGCGATGCAAATGGTGTGAACTATGTAAAAAGGCTTTACATTCAATACCACAACAGGTCGTCAATTATCCTTGTATGACCTTGGTGGTTTGAATAAGAAGGAACTCGTTAATGCTATCAATAATAATCAACAAGTGAAGGATGCAGTTGGTGCGAATGCTACATTCGATAAAGATGCCATCTGAATTCTACACAACTGAAGATTACTCGGTAGTGATGATTCTTCAACAAGATGTGGATACAATCCATAGTGCTGGTACCGTGTATGTACCAGTTGGCATTTTGCGCGACCGTCAAAATGATGTGACTAAATAACAAAACTAACTATATGTGTCTGTATTGTTAAACAATGCAAGGTGCATGGCACCAAAAAGGGTTAAACAGACTGTTTTATGTGGTATAGAACTTAATACTTACTAGAAAGCCCCTCCGCGATGTGCGGAGGGGCTTTTGTATGTATTGTCCTGTATGAAGAAGGGGGATAGGACAAAAAAGACAGCCCCAGGAAGGGCTGCCTAAAGGATTATTTGGTTGGTTTTAATGGTAATGGGAATTGGATTGTCGTAGTCGGGATTTCCTCAGGCGGTGTTTGAACAATTACCTTCTTACCAAATTTCTTTTTAAATGCCTTTACTGTTCCAGGTTGTACAGAATCAGCCGTAATAACTAATACAGATGTATCATCTGTTGGTAAAATACTAATGATTTTACCTTGAGGTTCTTTATTTTGATAAAGCGCCAATGCATCGGATTGGAGGTCTTCTAATTGGGCTTGTGTCAATTTGCCTTGGCTTACAATTAATGCATTATCGAGTTGTGGATCGTGAGCATCAGCTAGTGCTGTATGAACTGTATCAAAGTGTTTTTTGTCCACTACAGAAACGTGCAATTTACCTTCCTTCCAGAAGAGAGCGCCATCGTTTCTAAATTGTGTGAAGTCTTGACCATAGTGAAGGGCGTGGCTGATGACAGTGGATGTTTTCGTTCCACTTGTTGACGGTAGAGCGCATTGTGGAATGCCAATGCTTGTGGTGTTTGAGTCATACGGTAGGAAATTTCAGCAGCCTCTGCACGGGTTACGTATTTTCTGGGTTAAACATCGTGCCTGGTGCATAGTTGGTAAATCCTAAGTATGCTAATTCACGCACTGCGTCTTGTGCCCAAGAGGCTACATTTTTGGTCCCCCATACGCTACTTGATCGAGTACAGTAGGGTCATCTGTTGTATAGCCTAGATAATGTAGGTAGTTATCTGCTACCACAGCAAATTCTTGGCGGGACATATATTTTCAGGTTTATATGTAGTGTCGCCATAGCCAGAGATGATATTCTTGCGCGCTACTGATTCAATAGCGAGGGCAGACCAACGGTCGGATGTAATATCTTTAAAGTGACTAGAGATGAACGCTGCTTGGCCATCATCGGTAATGTTGTTGAATAGGGAGGCCACTTCTTCGCGTGTCATTGGTTGATTAGGCCGGAATGTGCCATCCGCATAGCCTTTCATCAATTTAGCCTTTGCTACGGCACTAATTGATTTAGAAGCCCAAAAATCACTTGGTACATCGGAGAAGATGTATGGTCGCACATCTTGGATATCCTTTGGAGACGTAACAACGCCGGGCGAAGTTGTTGATTAACAACAGTATTAGCAGGTACAGCAGTTTTGTTTTGTGCAGTCGTTGTTGTATCTTGAACTGTTGCCGTTGTTGTTACAGTATGTTGCGCTGGAGTAGCGCTTGGTGTTTGTGCCGGTGTAGCGGCAAATGCCATACCGGATGTAGTAAGTAAAGCGGACAGGATGAGAGCCCGTAATGTGTGTGTTGATACCTGTTGCATACATATCCTTCTTAATCATGTGGTAAATATATCAAAAACAGCGTTAGATAACGCTGTTTTTGAAGTCCCCTTAAGGACTAAAGTATATCGGAGTTTTGTCGCTATTAGCGTTTTACAGTCATTTTAACTTTGGAACCAAATACCTTGGAAATACCTTGTTGTGTTTCTTTGCTTGCAGTGCTAACTACAGCGTATAATTGATTGTTTTCAACGTCTGGGAATACGGCGATAATATTGCCACCTTTTTCATTTTTGCTGTAGTAGTTACGGAAATTAGATTCGATAACATCGTATTCAGTTTGGCTGTATTGAGATGGTTCAACTACTACATAGTTGTTGATAGTAGCATTGCCTTGGTTTGCCAAATTAGCTTTTACTGTATCCAAATCGGAATTAGATTTCAAAGCCACATGCAATTGATTGTCTCTCCAGTACATAACACCATAGTCTTGGAACGCTTCTGGTGTTTTTATATGTTTTGTTAAGTTGAGTGAATACATTGTTTTCCAATGTTTCTTGTTGTTTTTGATCGAGTGGTTTTAATGTGCTGCGACGTACAGGTCGAACGATGCGTGGAGATTGTTCTGCTTTAGACTCAGAAATCTTGTCAGATTTTTTAGCCTTAGCTTCTTTTTCTACCTTTTTCGCATCAGCATCAACTTTTTTAGCATCAGATTTCATAGCAGCATCAGCTTTTTTTTGCATCTGCCTTTGCAGCAGTATCTACTTTCTTAGCATCCGCTTTTACGTCTTTAGCGACTTCTTTTCAACGGTTTTAGTTTTGTTTTCAACCTTTTCAGCGTCTTGCTTTGCATCTTCTTTAATAGCGGTAGCCTTGCTAGTAGTAGGGGCTGTTTCACCGTTTAAGATGCGGTTTAAGATTGTTGCCGCTTGTGCGCGTGTTACAGGTTGTGTTGGGTTGAAAGCAGTTGTTGCACCGGATGCTACATAGCCGCGTTGTGCCATGTATTCGATATCCGCTACATATGCTTTGGAAATGCTAGCACTGTCTTTGAATGTAACCTTTTCGGATTTTACAGGTGCATCAGGTTTTATTTTCTTTACTAAATTAGCTGCGGAAGCAACAGATTCTTCGCGGTCCATCGCTTTAGCAGGGGGCAAATGTAGATTTTGTTGTACCTTCCATAACGCCAGCAGCACCAACTAATTTAATAGCTGTGTTGGACCAACGGTCGCTTTCAACATCAGAATAGGAAACGCCATTTTCTTTTGTTACTAAGTCAGCAAGTTCTTGCTCGTTCATATTGTGTTGCAACACTTTGCCGTAAATGGCTGCTGCTTGTTCACGAGTAATGCTTTTTACCAGGGCGGAATGTGTTATCTGCATAGCCGGATAAGTAGCCAGCCTCTGTCATTGCTTGGATGGCATCGCGAGCCCAGTTATCTTTTGTATCTGGGTATACGCCAGCTGGCAATGTTTCTTTAGCCTTTGCAGGAGCCTCAGATTTTTGTGTTGCTTTTGCAGTTGTTGTAGTTTTATCTGTAGTTGTAGTAGATTTAGCTGTCGCTGCTGGTGTAGTTTTTGCTGCGGTGTAGTTTCAGTTTTACAGCTGTTGTTTTTGCATGTGTTGTCTTAGCAGTTGTTTTTGCAGCAGTTGTAGTATGTGTAGATGCTTTTTGCATTCGTTACAACTGGTGCTTTCGTAGTTGTTGTAGTTTCTGCATGAGCCATGCCGAATGTAGATCCTAGCGCCAATGTAATCGCTAGAGATAAAGACAATTTATTGAGTTTCATGAGAAAGCTCCTTTCAAATTACGTTTATATACATAAATTATAGCACTTTTATGAAATAACCACTACTATAAGAAAATGTAATATATAAGGATAAAAATTAGATGAATAATGGTGAAAGTTATACTTTCATTATAGCAAATGAGAATGGTGCAATTTTGGGACTAAAATTATCTACTTGATAAACATTCGCAGATAAAGAAAAGACGGGAGTTATAGAAAAAATTTATAAAGCAGTACGTGAGTGTGATAAAAATCAATTTTGATTATTACTTTTAGTCATAAGGATATGATTTATACAACCCTAAATACGAATATAGCAATTGCTTGGACATTTATGGTGCCCTTATTTATAATTATATCGAAATGTTCTTTAAATATAACACTTTAAAGATCGTCAATTTATTGTATAGGCTGATAATTTGTGAAATTTTATCGACCTAAATGAATACATATCAAAAATTTTTTGAGTTAAGTACTAGAAAAGTTGAGGACGAAAATATGAAAATTCATCTTTTCCAACAGTGTTTGATTGATATGTTCTACCCTCATGTTGGCATGGCTGGCGTAGAAGTACTTGAGAGACTAGGTTGCGACCTTGTAGTGCCTAAGAAACAAGTATGCTGTGGACAAATGTTCACAAACTCCGGTTACAATGATGCCGCTATGGATGCTATTAAGAATACAATCGAATGCTTCGAAAACGCTGACTATGTAGTCAGCATGTCTGGCTCCTGTGCCTTTGCTATTCGCGATGAATACCAACACTTCTTGGAAGGTCAACCTGAATGGCAACAACGGGCAGAAAAAATTGAGCGGTAAAATTTATGAATTCACAGAATTCATTACAGATGTATTGGGTGTAGAAGACGTTGGCGCACGCTTTGACGAAACTGTTACATACCATACTTCTTGCCACGTAACTCGCTTGATGGGTGTAAAAGAACCACCTTTCAAACTCCTTCGCAATGTAAAAGACCTTAAGTTGATTGAATTACCTCGTGCAGACCGTTGCTGCGGTTTCGGCGGTACATTCTCCGTTAAAAACCCAGAAATCAGCGAAGTAATGACACGCGAAAAAGCTTTGGAAATCGCTAGCACTGGTGCTAACGTAATTTCCGGTTCCGACCAAGCTTGCTTGATGAATATTGCAGGTATGCTTGACCGTCTTCATAAAGATGGTGAAATCGATCGCCGTATCAAAGTAATGCATATTGCTGAAATTAAACTGCCGCTAAGGAGGAGACGACATGGCACTTATATATGACAATCGCCCCTATAAAACACGTATAAAAGAATGTTTGGCTGACGATTTCAAAGTTGCAGCTATCAAAAAAAGCACAAGACGTGTTTTATGATAAACGTAATACAGTAGTTGCGGACGTTCCTGAATGGTTAGATTTCCGCGCAGAAGCAGCTAAACTTCGTGATCACGTTCTTAACAATTTGGATTACTATGTAAACCAATTCGCTGAAAACGCTGAAAAAGCTGGTTCTAAAGTTCACTTTGCATTCGACGATAAAGAAGCGACTCAAATCGCTTTGGATATCCTTCGTGAACGCGAAGCTAAAATGATCGTTAAATCCAAAACTATCTTAACTGAAGAAATTGGTTTGAACGAAGTTCTTGAAGAAGCTGGTATCGAAGTAAACGAAACTGACTTGGCGGAATTCATTTTGCAAACAGCAGTGAGCCCCACCATCTCATATCGTTGTACCAGGCCTTCACTTCGAACGTAACAAAATCCGCGAAATTTTCGCTGAAAAATTAGGTTACACTGGTACTGAAAACCCTACAGAAATGACTCACTTCGTACGTGGTTATGTACGTGAGCGCTTCTTGAAAGCTGACGTAGGTGTTAATGGTTGTAACTTTGCAGTAGCGGCATCTGGTACTTGCACTATCGTTTCCAACGAAGGTAATGGTCGTATGGCAAGCTCTATTCCTAAGACTCAAGTAATCTTCTTAGGTACAGAACGTATCGTTCCTGACTTCAAAGCTCTTGACGTTATGATGGAAATGTTGAACCGCTCTGCAGTAGGTGCTAAAATTTCCAACTACTTCTCCATGATGACTGGCCCTGGTCGTGCTGGTGAAGCAGACGGTCCTGAAGAAACTCACATCATCATTATTGATAACGGTCGTTCCGGTATCTTGGGTGGCACATTCCAAGAAATGTTACGTTGTATCCGTTGTGGTGCATGTATGAATATCTGTCCTGTATACCGTCACATCTCTGGTCACGGTTACGGCTCCGTATATCCAGGTCCAATGGGTGCTGTATTGACTCCATTGTTCAAAGGTTACGACGTAGCAGGCGATCTTCCATACGCTTCTACATTGTGCGGCGCATGTACAGAAAACTGTCCAGTTGCAATTCCATTACATGAATTATTAATGGAACATCGTCACATTATGGCTGATATTGAAAAAACTCGTCCAAAAGCAGAAGAAGCAATCTTTACTGCAGCAGCTAAGATGTTCGGTAATGCTACATTATTCGACCTTGGTACAAAAGCTGGTGCTATCGGCATGAACTTGATTAGTAATAAAGAAGGTAATATGCCTGCATGGACTCAAGCTGTTCCAGTTATGAACGGCTGGACTAAATCCAAAGAAATGGGTACATTGAAGTTCAAAAAATTCCGTGACTTATATGCTGAACATGAAAAGAACAAGAAGAAGGAGAAAAATAATGGATGAAGCTAAACGTAAACAATTTATTGCACGTTTATCTCGTGCATTAGGCCGTGATCAAGAAATGTGCCCTGCATATGTAGAGGGATTTTGATTACAGCCATGGTCCTCAAGAAACTATGTTCAAAGATTTGAGTAAAGATCAAATTTTGACAATGTTTAAGGAACAATGTCAACGTGTTGGTACAAAATTCGTTGAAACTACACCTGATAAATTAGGTGAAACAATTTTGGCAGCGATCGAAGACTGGGGCAATGGTAAAGTTGTATTCCCAAGCACTCCAGAAGTAGACGAATATAAATTAAAAGAATTATTTGAACAAGATGCAGCTAACAATGGTGGCACTCGTACATACTTCCAATGGGATCCAGCTAAAGGCCGTGAAGAATGTATCTCCAATACTGCCAATGCAGATATCGGTATTACATTCCCATATTGCGGTATTGCTGAAACTGCTACTGTAGTACAAGCGTCTGGTGAAGAATCTGGCCGTGCTATCAGCTTGTTGCCTACTACACATATCGCTGTATTGTACACTGATACAATCAACCCACGCATGACTCAAACAATGGAACATTTGGCTGAACGTTATCACAACGATCCATCTAAATTCCCTACAAATATCTGCTTGATTTCTGGTCCATCCCGTACAGCTGATATTGAGTTGGTTACTGTAGATGGTGCTCATGGTCCTATCCAAGTAACTTACGTTTTAGTTAAGCGATAATTCTACATCTAGGTAGTGTTATAACTAAATAAGCTTAAAGGTGATCTTCCTATGGAAGGTCACCTTTTTTATATGTAATTTCTATTATGATATAGAGTCTATCTTGAAAAGGTAGAGGTATCGCTACATCTATGGAGATTAACATATTTATAAAACTTGCAGAATCTGCACCAAAAAACTTATATAATTTGAATTGTTTTACTTGCAAAATTTTCGATACATGCTATACTTAGTTCATAACCTATTATTGTGATATGAATTAAAAGAGGTGTATTATGAATATTCCATTCTTTACAGATTACCTCATGTTAAGCAATCCATTAAGTATTGGTATTATCGCAGTGTTTGTACTTGCGTTAATTGGTATTTATGTTTGCAACGCAAGGGCACATCCTTCGGTAATCTCGTTATTATTGGTACCATTGTTGGTGCCATACTCGGTATTGCAGTTCAAATCATTGCGGGCTTCCCAGATGATCCATCTAAAGTGGTTTACATCAAAGAAAGTACTAAGTGGTTCTCTCTAGTGGGGGGCGGCTTCATCGATTTGATTCGTATGCTTGTTATTCCTATTGTATTTATTTCTATCGTCCATGTTATCTTGCACATGGAGGCGGGTGCGAACCTTAAAAAGTTAGTGGTTGCCATGGTATCTACTAACCTTGGTATGGTAGCTGTTGCTGCTATCGTTGGTCTTATCTTGGGTAATGCCTTTGGTTTAGGTCAAGGATTTGATGTTGTTGAATCTGGTAAAAGATTCGCGAAATCAAACCAATGGTTGATACATTCCGTGCCTTGATTCCAAGCAACCCAATTCAAGCAGCTGCTGAAACAAATGTTATCGGCATCGTAGTATTTGCAATCATTTTGGGCAGTGTTGCTCGTTTGTTGAAGAAAACAGGCACAAATAGCATGGAAATCTTCACTAAGCTATTTGATGAACTTCATCAATTGATTTCTTGGGTAGCAGACTTCATTATTGGTCTTATGCCATACGGCGTAGTTGCATTATTGGCATCTACATTGGCAACACGTGGTTTGCAAGCTATCTTAGATATGGGCCTATTCGTAGTATTGCTTTACGTTGGTCTTTTGATTATGTTCGTTGTTCAAGCTATCTTGATTTCTAGCTTCGGTTACAACCCGATTACATACTTTCAAAAAAGCAAAAGCTCCCACTCTTGTTAGCTTTCACATCCCGTTCCTCTATGGGCGTATTGCCATTGACTGTTGAAACATTGACAAAACGTCTTGGCGTAAATGCTACAACAGCAAATACAGTAGCATCCTTTCGGTACTACTGCAGGCATGCAAGGTTGTGCCGGCGTGTTCCCAGCGCTTGTTGTTGTGTACATCTCTAATGTAGCGGGTATTCCATTTGATTTGACTATGTACATCATGAGCGTTATCGTTATCGCTATTGGTTCCGTTGGTATCGCAGGCGTTCCTGGTACAGCTACAATGGCTGCATCTGTATCCCTTAGCGGTACAGGTCTTGGTGCATACTTTGAACATCCATCAGCCCAATAGTCCTTGCTATCGATCCATTGATCGACATGGGACGTACTAAAATTGACGTCACATGCTTGAACGTATCCGGTTCCTTAACAAATGCTGACTTGTGGTAGATAAAATTATGGGTACCATTGATAAAAATGCGTATAACAATCCTAATGAAGGTGAGGCATAATAGCACACAAAAATGCAAATACCAACAGGCAGATAGGTAAAGTTATATATAATCAATACAGAAATAGAAAGAAATACTGAGACATGTGATTTCAAGATTACACTGCTGCTTTTATGGGATATTTGAACGATAAACACGCAAACTTAAAGTAGAACAGCCTTTGAAATAGACACTTTTTTTTGTACGATATGAATTACAAAGATATTTTCCATAAGTTCTAATCAAATGAAAATAAATTATTATTACATTTTGTAAATCAAAGTGTTTACAAATATTTGTACTATATATATAATTGTGACTATGGATACTAACGTTTACATATGCATATATGGTATAATGTACATATTAAAAGTTTTATATTATGCTTAATAAATATAAGCCAAGAGGGTAATAATATGATTACACAAGAATTGAAAGATCGATTAATTGCAGATTATCCAAAGTTTGAAGATATGACGCACAAATTCTATAAGAAAGAAATGTCTATTGCGGACTATAAAGGGCCAATCAGGTGCCTATGGTAGTTACGCTGAGCGCGGTGCAAACTCCGGTATGAGCCGTTGGCGTCTTTAATGGGGGCCGTATGACGCGCGAGCACATGCAGTTTTAGCGGACTCTATTCGTAAATATAATTTGCAGCACGTACATTTCACTACAGGCCAATGCTTGCAAATGCATGGCCTCGATGGTGATACAATTCTAAATCTATATAAAGAATGCTATGATCACGGTATCTATAATCGCGGTGCTGGTGGGGACAATCCAAATGTAGTGGCGAGCATTTTACGCGGTATTGATCCTCGTGAAACATTAGATATTACACCGTATGCAACGGCTATTAGCGAGTTCCTTCTAGAGCAAATGTTCTACATCAAAATTCCTCGCAAGTTTAAAATGGGCATCGATAATGGCTTTGATAGTACGCCTCATGCTACATTCAAGGACCTTGGTTTTAATTTAACCAAACACAATACCTTTGATGTATATGCGTGTGGCGGTATTGGTCCTAATCCACGCATCGGTATTCCCGTAGCTCGTGATGTGCAACCTGAAGATGTTTTGTACCATGTGAAAGCTATGCTTATGGTCTTTGCAAACCATGGAAATTTCAAAAACCGTGGCAAAGCACGTACCCGCTATATGCCTGCAGAAATGGGTGGGGCTGAAGCTTTCATCAAAACCTATGAAGAAACTTTGGCAATGGTGAAAGCGGTTGAAAAATTGACCATTAATCCTGCGGATTATGCCTATGAAATCACGAAAATCGGCAAGCGCGATGACTCGGTAGAAAATTATCGTATTCATCGTCAAAAACAAGAAGGTTTGTACTACGTAGAATACCATCCAGTTGGTGGCGATGCGAATGTTGAACACCTATTGGCTGCTCTTGATTATGCAGTAACACTTGATCAAGTAGAAGCTCGTATTGCGCCAGACCAAGCATTGTTCTTCATCAACTTACTGCTGATGAGGCTCGTAAAATTGCGGAATTAACAGATGATAGCGCACGTACGATGACTTTCGCCGCTCCGTGTCTTGTGTAGGCTCTACAGTTTGTCAAATCGGTATGCAAGACTCCAATGGCCTTTGAAAGATATCTTCGGACACCTTGAAGAAAAAGGTGTAGATACAAAGTAAACTACCTCGTCTACACATCTCCGGCTGTCCACACTCCTGCGGTACACACCAAATCGGTGAAATTGGCTTCCATGGAGCTGTAAAACTAGTAGACAAGAAACCTACAGTAGCCTTCATCATCGTAGATGGTGGCTCAGAACACATGGGTTCCGAAAGCTTCGGCAAAATGGCTGGGAATATCGTAGCTGCAAAAATTCCAGAATTCTAGAAGCACTAGCAAATATCCTAAACCAATCCCCAGAACCAGACTTTGGATCCTGGAGAATGACACACAAAGCGGAATACATGGAACTTATAAAAGCATTTGAGTAAATGCTTTTTTCCGCTTGTGATGGGGCCCACCCCTGTTAGATGGGGCCCCGTTTCATTACGACAACTCAATAAAAAATAAAACTAGGTATCTCCCTTTGCTCCGTTCTTCAAAGTCGCTGCATTTAGGGAACCTACTTTAATTATTTGAGCAAGCGACTAATAGCCCACCATATATTGCTGATTCCTCATCACAAGCTACATTTGATCTTTACTCAATATGCTTTTTGTGATAGGGGAAGGGAAGGACTAGCCGCAGGCTAGTCCTTCCTCTACGGTGGGCATGGCACCACTACTATAAAGCTTTTTTTTATAAATTAATCTAAAAGGTTATCTAGGGTTACGTATTTAACGGTTGTGTATTCTATTTTGATGGGACGCCTTTATAAATATAGTTATAAAAAAGTACAAATATACTTGTGTAGCGACTATTGCGAAGAACGGAGCAAGCAAGTATATTGGTACTTTTTTTACTAGGTTGTCGAAATGTAACGGGGCCCCATAAAAATAGGGAGAATAACCTTGAAAAGCATATGTTGCCTAGATAACCCTCGATTAATTGTGTTATAATAAATTTTATAGTAGTTTTTGGAGGATTTATCAGATGTTATTTACCGTCAATACAGAAGTCTGTACACGATGCGGCCTTTGCGTAGCTGACTGTCCGACAGGCTTGCTAGTGATGTCCGAAAATGGACCTGTAACTGGCAAGGGAGGTTGTATCTCCTGTGGGCATTGTATTTCTGTATGCCCAACACTTGCTCTTGATAGTGATATGACACCACGTAAAGAGCAAATTGATATCACAAAAGAACAAAAATTAACACCAGAGCAAGCTGAGTTATTCTTACGCAGCCGTCGCTCTATTCGTAATTATCAAAATAAACCAGTTCCTGCTGAGCTTATTCGCAAGGTATTAAACGTTGCGAGAATGGCTCCAACAGCGACAAATACGCAAGGAATTTCATATATCGTGATTCGGGATAAACAAAAATTACGTCTCATTGCAGATCTCGTTCTTGAGTGGATGCATTTGGCGGCGAAAACTGTGCCCATTATGCGTCTTTATGCTCGTGCAGCACAAGCTGAGGTCGATAAAGGTAAGGAATACATCTTGCGCGATGCGCCTGCGTTAGTAGTGGCTATCGGTTCTAAAAAGATATTCACCGTACTCACGATAGCGGGCATTCCTGCTTGTCTTATGCAGAGTTGTATGCACCAACATTAGGGTTAGGTACTTGTTGGGCAGGCTTCTTTGAACATGCAGGCGAAGCAGAGTATAAACCACTATTGGAACTATTAGGTGTACCAGAGGATAAAATCATTGCTGGTGGTATCTTGATGGGCTATCCAAAGGTTCGTTACCGCAACATTGTGGAACGCCAACCATTGGACGTTACATTCTGAAGAGTACTGATTGAAGAATAAAGTGATTGATACTAAAGAATAAAATAAAAGCGATACTCTAAAAAAAGTTAGGGTATCGCTTTTTTTTGACCATATTTTGCTGTAGTTACTACAAATGGTGATAGTCCATCTATAAAAGATTGATCAAAAGGACCGGTTCTTGTTTATTTAGTTTGCAGATGTAATGCTACCTTTGAAAGTATCGTTGATGAATTGTTTAATTGCATCAGATTTGTAAATGTCTGCAATTTTTTTGTAAGTTTCGTTGTCTTTGTCTTCACTACGTACCGCAAGTACGATGACTGTTAGTGGTTCATCTTTTGATTCGAAGAAGAAGCCTTGTTTTTCTACACTAAGGCCAGCACTTTGTACATAATTCATTGGAATAACTGCAATTGTTACATCATCTAGACTACGAGGTAATTGAGCTGCTTCTAATTCTTGAATTTTTATATTTTTCGGGTTAGATGTGATATCTGCAACAGTTGCTTTTGAAGCCGACACCATCTTTTAACGTAATTAATCCAGCTTTAGCTAATAATACTAATGCACGACCACCATTAGTAGGGTCATTTGGAATAGAAACCGTAGCGCCTTCAGGTACATCTTGTACGCTATGTACACTTATTACTATATAATCCCATACGCACTAAAAGGGTTTTACCGATTGCTACTAAGTTGGAACCATTTTGTTTGTTAAAGTTTTCCATAAATGGAACGTGTTGGTACGCATTCAATTGAATGTCGCCATCAGCAAGAGCTTTATCTGGTGTTACATAATCGGAGAACTCTACAACTTTAAGGTCGATACCTTGTTTTTTAGCTTCTTTTGCTACAGCTTCTGCTACTTGAGCGTGAGGACCAGCAGTAGCACCAATTTTAATTTCCTTTGGTGTCTTGGCTAGATTGATTTGTATTTGTGCCACAGCCTGCGATGGCGAATGCTAGAACGCCAACGAGAAGCGGGGCAATAAATTTTTTAATTTCATGTGAACATCCCTTTCTATATACATATAATGGATATATCCTATCATGTAAATGGGGTTTTGTATATAGAGCAAAATATATCGGTTAGCTATAGATTAAAGTTATGGCTTTTATGAGCTCGCTAATGATAAGGGGTGTAGCATTATCTAAGAATATGAAAAAAAATGAAATAATAGATATAAATTTCAGATACAAGTTTTAGACTTATAGGTTTTATACAAATATACATAGGAGGTCTTTATGTTTAACTTTGATTTTTATAACCCTACACATATCGTATTTGGTAAAGATCGTTTGAGGTGAATTAGATACATTGGTACCAAAGGATGCAAAGGTGCTCATTACGTATGGTGGTGGCTCTGCAGTGCGCAGTGGTCTTATTGACCGCATTGTTGCAGCTCTTGGCAGTCGCAAGGTAGAACAGTTTGGCGGTATTGAGCCAAATCCATCTCTTGAAACTTGTGAACGTGCCGTTGCTTTCATTAAAGAACATGGCGTAGATTTCGTCCTTGCCGTAGGTGGTGGTTCCGTAGTGGACGCTACAAAGCTCATCGTTATGGGTGCTACTTATGATGGCCCTGTTATTGATGTTATGAAAGCTGGCCTACCAGAGGTTCCAGTGGAAATGGTACCAAATCCATTACCATTTGGTACCGTTATGACACTTCCTGCCACAGGTTCTGAAATGAACAATGGTGCTGTTATTACCTATGGTGATGGTAAGTTCCCTGTGTTCAGTAGCTTAGTATTCCCTAAGTTTTCCATGCTTGATCCTACATTGACTTTCACATTGCCAGAAAAACAAGTTAAGAATGGCGTTATCGATACCTTTGTACATACGACAGAGCAATATTTAACATATCCTGTAGACGGCCGTATTCAAGATCGTTTTAGTGAAGGTATTTTTGAAAACTATGATTGAAATCGGCAAAGAAACAGTAGAAAATCCAGAAAACTACGATATTCGCGCTAACCATGTGTGGGCCTCTACCTTAGCGTTAAATGGCTTAATCGGTGCCGGTGTGCCGCAAGACTGGGCCACACATCTTATCGGACATGAGTTAACGGCAACATACCACCTTGACCACGGCATCACATTGGCTATTGTATTGCCTGCATTATTAGAGGTGAAAAAAGCAGACAAGCTTGAAAAATTGGCACAATATGCTACTCGTGTATGGCATATTACAGAAGGTACAAAAGGAAGAAAAAGCGGATAAGGCTATTGCAAAAACTCGTGAATTCTTCGAGTCCCTTGGTGTATCTACTCATTTGAAAGATTATGGTCTTGGCGCTGAAGCAGTTGATAAAATTGTGAAACAATTAGAAGACCATGGCATGACAAAACTTGGTGAAAAAGGCGATGTAACACCAGAAGTAGCTCGTGAAATTTTAACGCGTGCTTATATAATAAATGACATTAACACTTTTAAATACATGTGATGTGGAAGGGAGGTATTATATACGAGCCCATAATCTAGTGTAAATATGAATAAAATTAATGGAAAAAAGCGAAGTGCATTTTCCTTTGCATTTCCTATTATGGTTCCTATGGGCATTAGCTTCTTTTTTCATAGGTTTAGGGATTTGGTTTATATGCAACGAGCCAAGGGTTCCCTTGGTGGACGGCGCCGGTTTTAGCGGCTACCATTTTTGCAGGATCCATGGAGTTTGTGACGATTGGCATGTTGATGGCCGAATTTGATCCGATTAATGCGTTTATACTGACCATGTTCGTTAATGGACGCCATTTCTTTTATGGTTTATCTGCACTACAACGATATGTACATATGGGGTGGAAATGGTTCCCCACTATTGCTTGGATGTGTGATGAGAGTTTTGCCATCAACATGGGAACTAAGCTGCCAGATGATGTAGATGAAAAGTGGTTTTACTTCCACGTGTCTTGGCTTAACTATGTATTTTGGGTATTTAGCACCTTTGTAGGTGGTCTATTTGGCGATCTCTTGGCGACCTGTAGATTTACGGGGCATCGATTTCGTATTGCCAGGGCTATTCATTGTGGTATTCCTTGAAATGCTGCTCAACGCAAAAAATAACAAGATTAAGAGCCTTTGGCGTAGCTGGTGCCGCTATGGCGATAGTTATGCTTTTTATTGGTTGGAAAATCCCTCTTTATGCTTCTATCTATGAGCTGCATGTTAGTAGTTTGCTATATTACGTACAAATGGGGAGGTGTACATCTTGACTAGTTTAGAAATGGTTATCACCGTTGCCATTGTAGTGGCCGGTACATTACTCACTCGATTTGGTGCCTTCCTCGTATTTCCCTCAGGAAAAAAGGGCCAGACTTTGTACTTATTTAGGAAAGGCATTGCCCGCTGCCGTTATGGGTATGCTCGTTGTATATACCTTTAAGGACGACCGTCGTTCTAGCATACCCATATGGTATTCCTGAGCTTATAGCCTTGGTTGTTACGGTAGGGTTACATTTATGGAAACGTAACATGCTCATATCGATTGCTGCCGGTACAGTAATTTATATGATACTTAGTACAAGCCGTATTTAATGTAATAAATAAATTCCAAAATAAAATAAACCACTTATATCTATCTAACTTAGATATTGGTTTTTTACATATATTGTTTTATTTACTTTGTCATCATAGTTGGTGTATTATTTGATGCTAACTACAAATAGGAGTTAGTATGTACTATTTAAGTTGTAATAGTCTTTCAAGACCTGGTGCTGTATGGTGATCTTCCAAGAAGTCTTGTTGGTCTAATAGTTCCATAACGTCCATATCGATGTTTGTGAGCTTGAAATCGAATACATCAAAGTTAGCCTCCATATGGCTCACGTTATTTGCCTTTGGCAATGGAATGATGCCGCGTTGGATGTGCCAACGCAAGATGATTTGATGTTTTGACACACCGTATTTTTCAGCCAAGCTTTTGATGATAGGATGGTCAAAAATAGGTTGGCGGTCACGAGTGAATGGAGACCAGGCCATACCTACTACTTGATGCTTTCTCATCAATTGAATAAGAGACTGGCGTTGGTTGAATGGGTGACATTCAATTTGGTTTACCACAGGTTTTACATTGCAGTGATATAGCAAGTCGATTAAGCGATCTTCGTAAAAGTTAGACAGGCCTAACCCACGCAATACGTTTTGATCGTATAACTGTTCCATGGCGCGCCAAGAACCATAATAGTCGCCAAGGGGTTGATGTATGAGCATAATATCGATATAATTAGTGTCTAATTTTTTTAAGGAGCTTTCAACAGCACGCATTGTATTATCGTAGCCTGCGTCGGTATGCCAAATTTTTGTGGTAATAACGATGTCAGTACGTTTAACGCCAGATGCTTTGATGCCTCTGCCAACGGCCTCTTCGTTGCCGTAGTAGGCAGCTGTATCGAGTAATCGATAACCTACGTTTAATGCATTAGTTACGGCTTGTTCTGTTTCTCCTTCGCTACCTGTTTTGTAGGTACCATAACCGATAGAAGGAATAAAGCTACCGTTATTTAAAATTCTAAAGTCCATCCGTTCTTCCATGAGAACCTCCGTTATATCCATAAATTAAAGGAATTAGCTTTCATACAATTCTAACTGATTTTATGATATACTAAGGTATTGATAAAAATCAATATGACAGGAAGTGACAGAATGAAATTAAAACGAATTTATTCTGTAGTTGCTATGCTTGGTGTTGTGATGATGGCCTTGGCCATCGCTGGTTGCGGTACGAAAACGGTATCCGTTGCTGATGTAACATACAAGGATATGCCACTGCAGATCCATAATGACGCCAATGTAACAGCTCTCAATAAGGCGACGGTAACGCCGACGTTGACGGGGCAGGTCGCATATGCTGTGAAAGTAGGCGACCAAGTACAACAAGGTCAAACTTTGGCCACTGTAGATACATCGGCTTTACAGCAACAGCTAGCATCCTTACAAGGTCAGTTAGCACAAGCGCAAGCTCAGTCCTATGCGACATCCGTTACAACTACGACGGCAGCATCTGTAGATAGTGGTCAATTAGCACAAGCTCAAAAGATGCGTGAAGCGGGTATGATTACTCAAAAAGAATATGATCGCATTGTAGAGCGGTCTCAGCCACAAACTACGACAGTAACAACTGGTGGTGGCGGTGGTGGTGCCAATACGGCAGCCATCCAAGCTCAAATTGCTCAAGTATCTGCACAAATGGCAGCATCTACAATCGTGGCGCCTATAGCTGGTACAGTGACTGCTATTTACAATGAAGACCGTCAAATGGCCATTGCAGATCGTCCGTTCATGATGATTCAACAATCTACGCCGATGGTAGCTTCCCTTAGCATCCCTCGTGATGCGGCGATGAAACTGGGGACACCAGATGCTAAAAAGGGTATTAAGGTACTCCTCAAGGTAGGCGACCAAGAGTTACCAGGTGAATTGACATATGTAGATGTGACTCAGCCAGAAAATGTGCCAAGCGTTCTTGTGAAAGCTACTTTCAATAATGACAAAGGCCTTATCAAGGCTGGCGAGTTCTATACGCTCATCATCGAGTCAGATATAAAAGCGAAGATGCTCACTGTACCAAGCAAAGCGGTTCGAAAACCAAGACGGCAAATACGTATATGTATTGACTGAAAATAATACGGTTGACGTACGTGTCGTTGAGGTCGGTATGACAGAAGACGATGATGTAGCCATTATTTCAGGCCTAAACGAAGGCGATAAGGTAATTACAACCGACGGAAACTTTGAATTAGGTGAATCTGTTAAATTATAATGAAGAACTATGTGGTTATAGGTACCCATGGTAAAATACCTCGACCGAGGAATCTGATAGGAGGGATTATTATTTTAGAATTTAAACGTTTTGAACTAAGAGATAAACCATTAATCGACAAATATTTTGAACAACATCATTACGAAGCATCTGATAATTGCTTTACTACATTATTTATGTGGCAAGAAGCCTATGGTATTCGTTGGGCTGAGGAAAAGGGCGTATTGTACATCCAAGGTGGTGGCAAGCGCGATCCGTTCCTTTTACCTCCATTTGCTGGTAAGGATGCGAAATTCCTAGATGGTTTATTGCGTGCAAAAGAATGGTTTGTAGAAAATAAATTTACCATTCATTTTCAAAGGTGTTAGCAAAGTTGTAAAAAGAGCGTATGGAAGAGTTATGTCCTGGTCGTTATGCATTTACACCTGACCGTGATAACTACGAATATATTTATAAGTCCGAAGATCTTATCAATTTGTCCGGTAAGAAATTCCGTCAAAAGAAAAATCACTTAAATCAATTCCGCATGCAATATTCTAACTATGAATATGTGCCAATTACAGAAGACATCATTCCATTGTGCCGTGAGACAGCTGCATCTTGGGTGGAAACTCATCACGAAGAAGGTATTGAAGATGAATTAGTGGCTATTAATTTACTCTTTGATCATTGGGATGTACTAGGCCTAAAAGGCGGCGCTATTAAGTTGTTTGGCCGCGTTGAAGCTTTCAGTATCGGTGAATTATTGAATGATAAAATGGCGTTGATTCACATTGAAAAAGCAAATCCAGATATCCGTGGTTTGTATCAAGCAATTAACAATGAATTCATTCGCCACGAATTTAGCAATGTAGAATTTATCAATCGTGAAGAAGATATGGGTTTACCTGGTCTTCGTCAAGCAAAAGAATCTTACAATCCTGATCATTTCGCAGAAAAATACGATGCTGTATATGCTAATGAAGCAGATAATGCAACAGGCGGCAAATAAAAATCTGAGCTATGAAGTCGATGCGCTTCATAGCTCATTTTTTGTTATAATAGAAGTGTTAGCCTATCTATTTGATTATATTTTGTATCATCATGGTGATGCCACAGATAGAGAGTGGTTTTTATACTATAACGAGGACATACTTATGGAATTTAGAATTGCGACGGCTCAAGATACGCCTCATGTGGAAAATCTATGGGCATACTGCTTTGAACCAAAGGAAGATCCATTCTTCCAATATTACTTTACAAATTGCTATGAACCAGAAAATACAATGGTTGGTCTAGAACAGGACCAATTGTTGAGTACTGTTCATTTGCGTCAATACAATCTTAACGTACGCGGGGCCGTATTACCTACGAGTTATATGGTAGGCGTTGCAACGCATCCTGCGGCTCGCCGTGGTGGAGTAGGCGGTGCGTTGTTAAAGGCTTCTCTTGAAGAACTTCGCAACCGAGGTCAAGCATTGACGATTTTGATGCCTTCAAGGCTGCATTCTACCAACAATATGGTTGGGAACTCTATGCTCATCAATGGGTGAACACTATGTCTCTTGAGGACTTGCGCCCTATGACTGATAAATCCTTGAGCTTTGGTTTACTTAATAGCGTTGACCAATGGACATTGCTTGATCCTGTATATAAAACATATACAGCTCGTCTTTCCGGCTACGCAGAGCGCGGTGAAAAGGAATGGAAACGATTATTAGGCAGCTTCTTTGCAGAAGGCGTAAACATTACTGTAGTGCGCAACGATGAAGGAAGTATTGAAGGCTATGCGGTATATCGTTTAGGTCAACCTGAAATTCCTGTTTCTGAATTAGTTTATACTACACGTCGTGCCCAACGAGCATTGTTGAACTACTTCTATAATCACCGTTCTCAAGGCACTACTATTCGTTGGAATGAGGGCCTTCACGATACATACTATCGCTTCTATCCAGATGGTAAAAGCGGACATTCCACAATGCCGTACATGATGAGCCGTATTGTGGATGTGAAAACTGCCTTCGAATCCATTCCTGTAAACCCAGAGGCTTTGATGATGCCTATTACAATGACCTTTGGTGTGAAAGATAGCCTTTGTGAGTGGAATGAAGGACGCTATGAAGTCCAATATGGTGGTGCATTGACTCCATCTGTTAAAAAAGGTGTCTGACACATTAGATGGGGACGTAGATATTACTGTTGAAGTCGGTGCTTTGAGCCAAGCTTTTAATGGGCACATTAACCGCTCGTGATCTTGCTGTTTGAAGGTAAACTTTCAGCTAATGAGGAATGGCTAGAATTCTTCGATATTCTCTATCCTGAACAAAAACATATATTAACGAATGGTGGTAATATGAGCTGGAAAACGTATACGGTGAAAGAACCGACAGAATTGACGGCCTCTAAATATGTAAAGGAACGCTTTTCCCTATCCTCTCGAGATATTCAAATGGTATTTCGCAAGAAACGGGTGAAAGTAAATAGCCGTGTAGCCCATTCCCAGCGCTCCCTCAAAAAGGGTGATGTATTAACCTTGGAGTTACCACAAGATAAGGATTATGGGGTTGATGTAGAAAAGGGACCGATTACAGTTCTCTATGAAGATGCGCATACCTTGGTGGTTGATAAAGCTCCATTCATGCTTGTTCATCCAGCGGGACAAACTAAATCTGGTACATTGAGTAACTATGTGGCTGGGTATTATGCGAAAAAAGGTGTAGTTCACAAGGTGCGCCCTGTACATCGTCTTGACCGAGACACATCTGGTTGTATTCTCTTTGGTAAAACAAAGGAAGCTCAGCAATATTACACTGATGAATTACAAGCTGGTCGTATCGACCGTATCTACACAGGCTTAGTAGAAGGCTGTATTAACGAAGATGGCGTAGTTGATGAACCTATTGGTGTTGATACAGTATTTGATAATCGCCGTGTCATCGATGAGTTTGGTCAACCGGCTCAAACGGAATATACCATTCTTGGTCATGAAGGCGAACATACGCTATTGAAGTTCAAATTATTAACCGGCAGAACTCATCAAATTCGCGTACACATGGAACACATTGGACATCCTATTGTTGGTGATGCTATGTATGGGACGCGCAATAAACCCTATACACGTCAATGCTTACATGCGTCAGAACTCACCTTTGTACCCTATGGTAAGGACGAGGCTATGACGGTAACCTGTGAAGTAGGGGACGACTTTGGACATGAAAAGTAATAATTGCTTTTCTAATTTTTATCAATTATAATTTATATGATGATGTGGTCATAGAGCATGCCACATCTTCTTGTATACAAAAACAATAGTGATAAAAACTCATAGTCTATGCATGAAAAGCATAGACTATGTTTTTTTATATTTTCAATTCACAGTGGACAGGAGTATACTATGTATAGACAAAAATTCTATAGAATTTAAAATTTAGATGAGGTTATGGACGGTTACAGCCGATAATATCACTACAGAATGGATTCTTTAGAAGTAGTTTATAGTTATACTTTCACCAAGACCGAACGGAACGATGCCGCAGTGCTTGGAATGATCAAGTGATATGAAGGAGTGCACGTTATGGATATGAAGCAAAGCACAATCGAGCAACAACGTCTAGATCAAGCTAGACTAGAAGCTAATGGTATGTACAGCAGCCAATTTGAAAAGGATGCGTGCGGCATGGGCTTTGTCGTTAATATTAAGGGTAAAAAATCCCACGATATTATCGATGATGGCTTGCGTATTTTAGAGCGCCTTGAACACCGTGGTGGTGCTGGTGCTGATAAGGACACAGGGGATGGTGCTGGTATTTTAGTACAAATTCCACATGAGTTCTTTAAACGCGAATGCGAAGTGCTTGGCATTAACTTGCCTGCAGCTGGTGAGTACGGCGTAGGTATGGTGTTTGCTCACAAATATGAAAGCCTCCGTAACGAGCAAAAACGCATTTTTGAAGAGGTTGTACGCGAAGAAGGTCAAGTTGTTCTTGGTTGGCGCGAAGTGCCAGTTGATGGTACAAAAGTTGGTAAAGAAGCAGCTGCTATTCGCCCTTGGATGATTCAAATCCTCATCGGCAAAGGTCCCGATGTAACTAACAATAAGGAATTTGAACGTAAATTATATATTATCCGTAAACTGGCGGAAAAACGCATTATTCCATTGAGTAAGGAACTATCTAGCGACTTTTATATTGCATCCTTGTCCTCTAAAACAATCGTATATAAAGGTATGTTAACACCTGGTCAATTGCGCGACTTTTACCTTGATTTGAGCGACCTTGACTTTACCTCCGCGTTGGCAATGGTGCACTCTCGATTCAGTACGAATACATTTCCAAGCTGGGCTAGGGCACATCCTAACCGTTTCTTAGTTCATAATGGTGAAATCAATACAATCCGTGGTAACGTAAACTGGATCAATGCTCGTGAAGGTAAGGCGGAATCTCCATTGTTCCCAGATATCAAAAAAAGGTATTCCCTGTAGTAGATGATAGCGGTTCTGACTCTGCTATGTTTGATAACACATTAGAATTCTTACACATGACAGGCCGCTCCTTGCCTCATGCGATCATGATGATGATTCCTGAACCTTGGGAACGCAATAAGCTCATGAGCCAAGAAAAACATGACTTCTACGAATTCAATAGTTTTATGATGGAACCATGGGATGGTCCTGCTGCTATGGGCTTCACTGATGGTACTGTTATCGGCGGTGTTCTCGACCGTAATGGCTTGCGTCCTGCTCGTTACTATGTAACAACAGATGATCGAGTTATCATGGCATCCGAAGTGGGCGTTGTGAATGAAAATGCGGAAAATATTCGCGCTAAAGGCCGCTTGGAACCAGGCAAAATGCTTCTTATCGATACGGCAGAACAACGTATCATTTCCGATGATGAAATTAAACAACGCATTGCAACTGAATTGCCATATGATGAATGGGTAAAAGAACATGTTATCCACTTGTCTGAAATTACTCAAGCTGATGAAAGCGATATTCCAAAAGTAGACGATTTGTTCAAAAAGCAACAAGCCTTTTGGTTATACTCAAGAAGATCTTGTGCGTATGATCGTACCTATGGCAAAAGATGGTAAAGACCCTGTAGGTGCAATGGGTGCCGATGCTCCACTTGCTATCTTGTCTGATAAACCACAATTGTTATACAGCTACTTCAAGCAAATGTTTGCGCAAGTAACAAATCCTCCAATCGATTCTATTCGTGAGGAAATGGTTACATCTACACGCGTTATGCTTGGTAACTCTGGTAATTTAACAGAACCTAACAAAGCTGGTACCTATGCATTGTCCATGCGTACCCCAATTCTTACAAACCAAGAATTGGCATCCATTAAAGCTCTTGATTGCCGTCGCATGAAATCTGTTACATTGCCAATCCTCTTCGACCCAACTAAGGGTGCGGATGGCTTGCGTGATGCGTTGAATGAATTGTGCGAAAAAGCAGAAGAAGCAGCTCGTACAGATCAAAAAATGTATTGATTTTATCCGACCGTGGTGTCGATGAACATCATGCGCCAATTCCAGCGTTGTTGGCTGTAGCTGCTGTTCACAATCATTTGATTAACAAAGTATTGCGTACAGAAATTGGCCTCATTCTTGAATCTGGTGAGCCTCGCGAAGTACATCATTTCTGTACATTGATCGGTTATGGTGTAACAGCTATCAATCCTTACTTGGCTCTTGAAACTGTACGCGATTTACAAGCTCGTAAACGTCTTGGTGATATTACACCTGAACAAGCAGAAAAAAAGAACTACATTAAAGCAGCTGTAGGCGGCATTATGAAGGTTATGTCCAAAATGGGTATTTCCACAGTTCGTTCTTACCATGGTGCGCAAATCTTCGAAGCTTTGGGCTTGAACACCAACTTTATTAACAAGTTCTTCGTAAATACACCAACACGTATTGGCGGCATTGGTCTTGGTGGTGTAGCACATGAAGCATTAGCTCGTTTTGAATGGGCTTTCAAATCCGATGAAACAGTACTCGAACCAGGCGGTTGGTATGGTCCAGTAAAAGATGGGGAAGAGCATCTATTCAATCCTAAAACAATCGAACTTTTACAAGAATCCCTTATTAACGGTGATTACGCAAAATATAAAGAATACTCCAAAGCGATTCGCAACGATTACCATGTAACATTGCGTTCCTTGATGGAATTGAACTACCCTGTAGGCGGCGGTATTCCTATTGAAGAGGTTGAACCTGAAGAATCTATTGTAAAACGCTTTAAAGCAGGTGCTATGAGCTACGGTGCTATCAGTAAAGAAGCTCATGAAACAATTGCTATCGCTATGAACCGTCTTGGTTCCACATCTAACTCTGGTGAAGGTGGCGAAGACGTAGCTCGTTTCAAAACCATTGCCAAATGGCGACAGCATGAACTCCGAAGTAAAACAAATTGCATCTGGGCGGTTTGGCGTAACCGCTAATTACTTGATTCATGCAAAAGAATTGCAAATCAAATGTGCACAAGGCGCTAAACCAGGCGAAGGTGGCCAATTGCCAGGTAAAAAAGTATATCCTGAAATCGGGAAAGCTCGTCACTCCACTCCGGGTGTTGCGCTCGTATCTCCACCACCGCCTCATGATATTTACTCCATTGAAGACTTGGCAGAATTAATTTACGACTTGAAATGTGTCAATAAAGATGCGCGCATTTCCGTTAAATTGACTTCCGAAGCAGGCGTTGGTACTATCGCAGCTGGTGTGGCGAAAGCAAAAGCAGATAATATATTGATCTCCGGATACGATGGTGGTACAGGTGCGGCAGGCCGTACATCTGTAAAACACGCTGGTGTGCCTTGGGAATTAGGCTTGTCCGAAACTCATCAAACATTGATGCTCAACAGATTGCGTGACCGCGTTCAATTAGAGGTAGACTCTAAATTGATGACTGGTTTTGATGTGGCTGTAGCAGCCATGCTCGGTGCTGAGTTATTCGGTTTGGTACATTGCCTCTCGTAGCGGTAGGCTGTAAAATGGCTCGTGTATGTAATCTTAATACATGCCCTTACGGTGTAGCTACACAAGATGAAAAATTGCGTGCTCGTTTTACAGGTAAACCTGAGTACGTAGAAAACTTGATGATCTTCATCGCTCGTGAATTGCGTGAAATCATGGCTCGCTTAGGTATACGTTCCGTAGCTGAACTCGTTGGCCGTATCGATCTTGTTCGTCAAAAATCGCAAGACGATAACTTCAAATTGTCTCGTGTCGATTTGAAACGTATCTTGTTCCGTCCATACATCGACGCCTCTGTTGGGCATATGCACATGGTTGACCAAGATCACGAGTTGGAACGTACCTTGGACATGTCCAAACTTTTGCGTATGTGCCGTCCTGCTATTGAGGATCAAAAACCGATTCGCGCTAAACTGGCTATCACTAACATCAACCGCGTTGTAGGTACACTAGTTGGTTCTGAGGTAACACGTCGTTATGGTGAAAGCGGACTTCCAGATAACACAATCAAGTTGAACTTTGAAGGTTCTGCTGGTCAATCCTTCGGTGCTTTCATTCCTAAAGGTATGACACTAGAACTAGAAGGAGATGCGAACGACTACCTAGGTAAAGGCTTGTCCGGTGGTACCATCACTGTATATCCTCCTAAGAAATCCATCTTTGAAGCTGATGAAAACATCCTTATCGGTAACGTTGCTTTCTATGGTGCCACATCTGGTACATCCTACATCAATGGTGTAGCTGGTGAACGTTTCGCTGTTCGTAACAGTGGTATCACAGCTGTTGTAGAAGGTGTAGGCGACCATGGTTGTGAATACATGACTGGTGGCGAAGTGCTTGTACTTGGCAAAATTGGTCGTAACTTCGCAGCAGGTATGTCCGGTGGCTATGCATACATCCTCGATTGCGATGAACGTTATGTAAACACAGGTCTAGTAGAATTACGTCCTGCTAATAATGATGACCTTAAACGCATTAAAGAATTAGTAGAACAACACGTTTTACACACTAATTCCACTAAAGGCCGTCATATCTTGAAAACTGGAATAACTTTGTAAACAGATTTACAAAAGTTGTACCTGTAGCATATGAAGAAATGCACGCTGCTATTGAACGCTATAAAGAACAAGGCTTATCCTTGAAGAAGCTCAATTAGCTGCATTCAAAGAAAAATATGCAAAATAATTTCTAATCTAACTGAATATCCTTTAGATAAGACATATGAAATGCCTCTATAGCTTTGACTATAGAGGTATTTTCATGTATAATATTTGTATTGCAATATTGGATCATGGCAGTTCTCGGGCCTGTGCAATGGGGGCCTGTGAATCGTGTCAGGACTGAGAGGTAGCAGCACTAAGCGGTAACCCTCATGTGCCACGGGGAACCCGGGGGCTGTCGTGATCGAATATTGCAAGGCGGCCTGAGGGGCCGTCTTTCTTTTTTTTATGTCTAATCTAAGGTCTATAAAATGAGTAAGATTTCCGTGAATATGGTATAATAAAGTATTGTAATTTTCGGAAAAAGGGGGTGTTCCAATGGCATATATGGCGCTATATCGTAAGTATCGTCCGCAGACGTTTACCGATGTGGTTGGGCAACATCAAGTATCAGATACGTTGATGCGCGCTATTCGCGAGGATAAGGTGGCGCATGCGTATTTATTTGCTGGTCCGCGCGGGACTGGTAAGACGAGTATGGCCAAGATTTTTGCGCGCGCTATCAACTGCGAGCATGGGCCAACGGATCATCCTTGTAACGAGTGTAGTGCTTGTAAATCGATTTTGAGTGGTCAGTCCATGGACGTTCTTGAAATCGATGCCGCCTCCAATCGTGGTATCGATGAGGTCCGTGCCCTTTCGTGAAAGCGTTAAATTCATGCCTGTTGAGGGCCGTAAAAAAAGTATTCATCATCGACGAAGCCCACATGCTTACAACTGAAGCGTGGAATGCACTTTTAAAAACTATTGAAGAGCCACCGGCTCACGTTATGTTTATCTTTGCTACTACAGAGATTGAAAAGCTACCTGTTACTATCGTGTCTCGTTGTCAGCGATACACCTTTAGACGGATTACGTCTGACGATATTGCACAGCGCTTATCCTATGTAGCGGAACAAGAAGGCTTTGGCTTAGATCCTGCAGTGGCACAGCTCATTGCAGTTCATGCAGACGGCGGTTTGCGTGATGCATTGAGTATCTTAGACCAATGTGCTGGTATGGCCACAGGTACTATTACACCTCAAGTTGTAGAAGAACTCATCGGTCTGGTTAGCAAGGAATGGATCATTCATTTCCTTGATGCGTTGCGCAATGGGGATGGACCAAAATTACTGTCTTATATTCACGATGCCTTAGCAGAAGGTCGTGATGCAACACAGATTATGGAAGCCCTCATTCAGCACGTGCGGGCCTTACTCGTTGGCAAGGTTGCTCCTGATGCGGATGAGCTCAAGGTATATGATGCCTTTAAAGATGAGTTTTTAGCTCAAGCTGAAAGTATCGATTTTAATGAGCTTAATCAATACGTGCGCAGTGCTCAATCCATCATGAATGATGCGAAACAGGTGGATAATCCACGAACCATCATCGAAATGGGATTACTCGTTTTATGTGCTAAATTAGGCTCTGTTGATGAAAGTTTAGAAGACCGTGTATATGCATTAGAGTCTTCCGAGCGTTCTGAGCGCAATGATTTATTGAACCGCATGGCTCAATTAGAGCAACGAGGTCCAGCGGCTCCTACGCCTGCTTATGGTGCCAATGCATTTGGTCCGCCTAGTGGCTATGCGAATAGCTTTGTTCCTGTAGATAATGGGGCTGTACAGAATGCTTCCATGAGTAGCGCTCAAACTAGTACCGTTGGTACAGTGACTCCTCCAAGTGGTGTGGGGATGACACCACCGCCTGCGAGTGTAGGAATGACGCCTCCACCTATGGGTGCACCAGGTAGTACACCGCCTCCTATGAATGGAGTAGGTATGGCTCCGCCTCCAATGGGCGGCGTTGGCATGGCACCACCACCAAGTAGTAGTGCACCAGAACGACCTGCTAGAAATCAAGCTAAGGGTCGTGGTAAAAAAGGCATTAGTACACAAGCTATCATTAGTGATCAAATCTTGTCTCTCAAGAGTATCGCAATGTACAGTCTAATGTCATTAAATACTTGAAGGATAGCAATCGCAATATGACCTCCACCGTTATCGGTCAAGGTCAGCTTGTGTACGTGGACCAAAGTAAGGCTGTTATGGCCTTCAAGAACACATTGCACCTCAATGTAATGACCAACGAAGTAAACTTGGCAGAAGCGGCGGATGCTTTCACCTATACACTGGGCTATCCGGTGCATGTGGAAATCGTAGATGCCCTTACACAGGTCTATAAAGACTATAAAAAGGCCTCTGGCAGTACGACGCAGCGCCAAGTAAAAGCGCCGCAACGTCCACCAGAACCGATGGTTGACGTACAAAAAACCTCTGGTGGTCAGCCGACGCAAATGGATTTAACAAATCCATCAGTACCACAAGGCACTAACAATGCACCAGTGGGAAATAGTTCAGCAGGAGCTAATAGCGCTCAAGGTAGTAACGAGTCACAAGCTCAACAACCTTCCGCACAGGCTGGAGGTTCAACTACTGAAGAACAATCTAGTAAGCCAGATTCAGCAGCGGTAGATGCGGCAAAGGCGGCGGCTTTGGCATTCTTAGCGAAGAAGACGGGCGGTACCAATGCTGCTAGCAGTAGTGTGAATACAAGTACAACAGTTGCTTCCGCAGAAGGTCAAACATCTGGCGGAGATGTGCCGATTACATCCTTTGATGGAAGTCCGTCCGGACTGGTTCCAGACGGAGAAATCCCTATCGAGTCGCTAGCAGGTTCTATTGAAGGCGATGATATTCCTGTTCATTCCTTTGATGATGTGCCTATAGACGATATGGAGGAAGCTTTATGTATCATCTTTAGATGATATGCCACCACATCCGTTAGATAGCGTCACTGTTATTAGCGACGATGGGGAGGTCTTAGAACGCCCTATGGATAGCGGTGCCCATATCGAGGTAGAAGCTGTCCCAAAGCCTAATGGGGGCGAACAGCAACAGGGAACCCCTTATCAAAGCGATGACCAGGCTATGCTTTCACAAGCACCTATTGAAGTAGCGCCCATTGATAGTGTTACGGTAGCTCGTGAATACGCATGGGATCCAGAGCATATGACGGAAGAGGAGCGAAACAATCCTCTTTTTTGGCAGAAACATTAGAGAAATTATCTGAAGACCACGACATCATCGTCGAGGTCATCGAAGAATAAATCAATTAGAATATTAGTATAGGACATAGATCCTAAAAGGAGGAATTACAATGTTTGGTAAAGGTATGGGCAATATGGCTGGCATGATGAAAAAAGTTCAAAAAATGCAAGCAGATATGAAGAAAATGCAAGAAGAATTGAAAACTCGTACAGTAGAGGCTTCCGTTGGTGGCGGTGCTGTAACAGTTGTGATGAACGGTGAAAAAATCATCGAGTCTTTAAAATTGAACCCAACTGCAGTTGATCCTGAAGACGTAGAAATGTTAGAAGATTTAGTGATAGCTGCTGTAAACGAAGCTAGCAAAAAAGTAGACGATCTCTTGGCTCAAGAAATGGGCAAAGTAACTGGTGGTCTTAACTTGCCAACAGGTTTATTCTAAATGACAAATGCTTTAGAACGGCTCGTAGAGCAGTTGCGCCGCTTGCCAGGTATCGGCTCCAAGTCGGCTAGACGCTTGGCCTATCATTTGGTAGAAATGCCGAAGGAAGAGGTAGACCGTCTCGTGGAAACCATCGGAGAAGCGAAGGGGGCTACGCGTCACTGTTCTATTTGCTTTAACTTATCAGCTCAAGACCCTTGCGAATTCTGTAGCAATCCGAACCGCGATCAAACGACGATTATGGTTGTTGAAACCTCTCGCGATGTGATTGCTATCGAGCGCAGTGGTGACTATAAGGGCTTATATCACGTATTGAAGGCGCCTTGTCCCCCATGGAGGGCATCGGTGCTGACGATATTCGCGTAAAAAGAATTGATTGCCCGCCTTCGTGATGGTGTCGTACAAGAGGTTATCCTCGCTACTGACCCAGACGTAGAAGGGGAAGCAACAGCTCTCTATTTAGCGCGTTTATTAAGCCCAAGTGGCATTAAGGTAACGCGTATTGCCCGCGGTGTTCCTGTGGGCGGCGATATCGAATATGCCGATGAATTGACATTAGGCGGTGCCGTAGTGAATCGTCAAGAAATGAAAGGATAATATGGAAGCTTTATTAGCATCACCGATTATGTCGGCGGTTGTATCCGTTGCTGTAGCCTACATTGCTTTCAAAGTAGCCTTTTTTACTCTTAAACGAGTATTTATGAATGCAGTAACTGGTATTTTGACGTATTTAGTATGCGTTCATATCCTTAATATTCCTATGGATATTGGTTTGGGTGTATGGGCTTTAACAGCAATTCTAGGCCCTATTCCAATGCTCATTGCTGCCGGATGGTACGGCTTTTTTAAAATAGGAGGCTATCATGCTTATCAATCGTGAACAACAACGCGTTATTGATGAAGTTGAACAGAATATCCTCTTGTTAGCGTCCGCTGGGACGGGAAAAACGAATACACTTGCTTATCGAGTGGCTCACCTCATCGAGGGCGGCTATGCGGAGGCGGAGAATATCTTGTGCATGACCTTTACGAACAAGGCGGCGAACGAGATGAAAGACCGCATTCAATCGCTCGTAGGCAGTCCTGCAAAGGCTGTGGAGGTTAGTACATTCCACAGCTTTTGCTTTTTCGTGCTCCAACAAGAGGGGAAGCGCAATGAAACCTTGTATACGGACGTAACCATCTTTGACGAAGAGGATTGCAAGGAATTATCTGAACCGTATCGTCCTGGTAAATTGCGGGAAATGTCCTTTGCCAACCTCATTGCCATGGTGAAAGAATACCGTTCCTTGTACGGCTTTTTATTCTGATGATCTCGTAGGCGATTATAAACGTACTATAGAGCGTTTACAAAGGAACAGCGCGCAGCCATTGAGCAACAATTCTCTAGTTTGGCAATGTCCTTTATAGTGAACTCCATGACTTTTGAACCACGGTCATGAATGGATTGCTGCTTATGATGAAAGCTTAGCCTCTGTGCATGGTCTAGATTTTACGGACCTTATCTGTGGTGTTCATCGTCTCTTCCAAAATCCTGTAGTTCGGGAGCGTTGGCGCAGTCGTTACAGCTATATCTCTGTAGACGAAATGCAAGATACAGGCGTACTAGAGTACAAGGTATTAGAAATGCTCTGGGAAGGTAATCACGTTCTCTTATGTGGTGACTATTTCCAAACCATATATGAATGGCGTGGGTCCGATCCATTCCGCTTGCTCAAACAGTTTGATGCGGACTTTAAGCCTTTAAAAATCATATTCTATGAAAACTACCGCTCTAACTGGACGCTCTTTACGATGGCTTTCAAAACATTGCAAAATATGTTCCCTGACCTCGTAGGTTCTATTTATACTGAATTGCCACGTGCCAATAGTGAAAGAAAGGGTAAGCCCGTCCTCATAAAAGGCTGCAAAAACAGCTATCTAGAGGGCCGATATATTTACGAAGCTATCTGCGCCTTACCAAAGGATGCTAACATTGGCGTTTTAGTACGGGATAATAAAAAGGCACAGCGTCTGAGTGACTCCTTTGAACGCCTGAACAACGAAAAGCCTGAAGAGGAACGCCGTCACTTTATGATTATTGATGAGTTTAAATTCTTTAGACGTCAAGAAATCAAAGACGTTATGGCTTACTTTAAACTGCTTATGAACCCGAATGACTCCGTCAGCGCTAAGCGCATTATAAAACGCTATGTTGCTGGTATCGGTGACGCTCGTATTGCAGCTATTGAAAGCCCTGAGACGCGTCAAGTAGGCTTAAAATTGACGGACTTTATGGATATGCCTATCTTTGAAGCAGAGCCTTATGCGAAGCTCGTCAGTGGTTTAGAAAATCATGAGGTCGTGGTGTATGACGTAGAAAGTACCGGTACCGATACGTCCCAGGATCGTATTATTCAAATTGCGGCTATCCGCATCGATGAAAATGGGCAGGTCCTAGAAACCTTTGAACGCTTTATCAACCCCGGCGTACCTGTGGGGCAATCCGAAGAGGTACACGGCTTCTCCGATGCGTATTTACAGGAACACGGCGAAAAACCAGCCATAGTGCTACAAGCCTTTAAGGAATTCTCCAAGAATGCCATTATCGTAGGCCACAATGTAAACTACGATGTGACTATCTTTACTAATGAATTGGCACGCCATAATTTAGGTAATCCAGAATTCAAGGCTATCTACGATACACTCGATATTTACCGTCGTTTCTATCCTAATTTGCCAAATCATAAACTGGGCTTCCTAGCATCAGAGTTTCCTATCAATCATGAGCCTACGCACAATGCGATGGACGATATCTTGGCCACTGCACAGCTTTTAATTTATGCAGTAAAAGAAAATATCGTGCCTACAACGACTGGTCGTATGGTGGCAATCAATAAGTATAAGGCTGCTTTCACCAATATTGCGTCCCAAATGGCAACGTTACGTAGAAAGGCCTATATGGAATTGCCAACGAAGTTATTGGCGTACATAATGAATCAAATGGGGGTTCTAGAGTACTATAAATCTCATGGGGAAGCAGCAAAGGTAGAGCATATACGGGATCTATATCGCATCATGGAAAAACTAGATGCAGCCTATGAAGGACCGGCTGGTTTAGCTCGATTAAATCAAATCTTGCAGATGGCGGCCCTTACCGCAGGTGAGCCGGCTCAACAGGTACGAAACGAAGATCGCATTCCTATCATTACCATCCACCAAGCAAAGGGGAGCGAGTTTGACCATGTATTCCTAGCAGGCCTCAACGAAGGTACCTTCCCAAGCCCGTTTGCCATTGCAGAAGGGCGTGAAGATGAAGAAAAGCGCTTGTTCTATGTGGCCATAACGCGCCCTAAGCAAGAGCTGACTATTACCTTTGAACAAACGAATATACGTGGCCGAGCGGTTCAACCAAGCTCGCTACTGAACTATATGCCACGAGACAATGAGCTCGTAGAAAGGAGATACTAATGGCGAGAAAAACACATCGTCCTGACGATATTTTGTGGACCGTAACTGCCGCAGATATAGATGCTGTACGTAGTGAAAAACAGGATGTTACATTAGGTGAAGTACTAGATACTCGATATCCTCGTAAATCCTTAGTAAAGTTGTTTGAGGAAAAACTAATCCACATCGACGGACATAAAGCAACGCCAAAGGATGTTATCTCCGACGGTGACGAGATTTGGATTGCCATGGCGAAGGAAAAAATAGATCACGAACCCATTGAAATGAATCTACATATCTTATATGAAGATGATGATCTCCTCATTGTGGATAAGCCGGCTAGTGTGACAGTAAACTCTAAAGACCAAGTATCCATTGCCAATGGTGTGGCTTACTACTTTAAAGAACATGGCATTAAGCGGAAGGTACGTTTCTTGAACCGCTTAGATAGAGATACGACAGGTTGTATTTTGATTGCTAAAAGTGGCTTAGCTCAAAGTCTTTATCAACAGCAAATGGATGATAATACTTTTTTGAAAAGTGGTATATGGCTACTGTGGAAGGTATCGTAGAAGCTGATGAAGATTCCTTGGTATTATCTATGGAACGCAGTGCTGATGGGATTCATTACGAAGTAAATCCTAAGGGAAAAAGAGACTCGTACAGATTATTCCGTCCTATATAGACATCAATCACAGCCTGTGGATAACTCTGTGAATAAGTCCAAAAATTCTGTGGATATAGCATCAAAAATGTGGATATAGAACTATCAGATGTGGATAAAAGTGGTCAAAATGTGGACAAATCTGTGTATAACTCCCAAGAATGTGGATATACAGAGGTTTTAGTCCGTTTGTACACAGGAAAAACACATCAAATTCGTGTGGCTTTCAGCTATATAGGGCACCCTCTCGTAGGGGATACCTTATATGGCGCACAACCAACGGGGCAGCCGTTCCAATTGCGTGCCCAAAAGGTTGTATTTATACACATGCGCACAGGCGAGCGTATTACGGTTACCGCATAATTACCTCTAATTACTTTTATACTTATCACTAGGTAAGTATCAAGAAGTACGTAATATGTATTACGTCTTAATAAATAGATAGTAGTTTGTTAACACTGGATCTATACTATAGATTGTGAAGTCACAATACATCAAATACTCTAATTGAGAAATGAGAATTATTGATAACTCAGTAAAATCAATGGTTTTATAAAAATTTTTCAAAAAAATATAATGACAAATGATAATCGATAAGCTATAATAGAAATGTAAACAAATCGATAGGCTTCGATTTATAGCTTAGTAAATTGAATGTAAGAGGTGTAGTTTAATATGATTTTACAAGAAAATAGTGCTGAACGTAATCGGGGTATTACGCTTGCTAGTATAAAAGGTATTATAGGTAACGTCATTCTCGTTATCTTTAAAATGATTGTAGGCCTTGCGTCTAACTCTATTGCCATCATCCTTGATGCGGTAAACAACTTAACAGACGTTTTGTCCTCTGTATTGACTATTGTTGGTACAAAATTAGCAGCTAAAGGTGCCGATAAGGAACATCCATTTGGACATGGCCGTATAGAATATATGACTACCATGGCTATTGCTTTCATCATTCTCGGTGCAGGCATTGGTTCCCTTAAGGAATCGATAGATAAAATTCTTCATCCAGAGGTATCCACATTTGATATTCCGAGCTTGGCTATTATCGCCGTTGCTATTGTTGTGAAAGTAGTGATGGGCCGTTATATTAAGGCACAAGGCGAGAAATACAAATCTGATGCGCTCGTAGCGTCTGGTATAGATGCTCTCTTTGATGCAGTGATTACCTTTGCTACATTAGTATCTGCAGCGTTAGTATTCTTCTTTGACTTTGACATTCAAGGTTATGTAGGTGCGGCTATCTCTGTTTTAATTTTGAAAGCTGCTTATGACATTTTAAAAGAAATGTATAATCACTTGCTTGGCGTTCGCGCAGATGATAACTTAGTTCGTGAAATTAAAGAAACTATCGCTCAACATCCAAATGTGGGCGGTGTATATGATTTAGTGTTAAATATTTATGGTCCTGGTGAAACAATTGGATCTGTTCATATTACAGTGCCAGATACGATGACTATGGCAGATATTCATCCACTAACAAAAAGTATCGCCGTTCATCTTTATAAAAAAAATTTGGTATTGCTATGACCGTTGGTGTATATGCTGAAAACCAACCAAGTTTAGAAGTGCTTGAAGTAAGACAAGCTCTCGACCAAGTTGTAAGTCTATATACACATGTAGTACAAGTACATGCGTTCTACGTACAAGAAGAAAAGAAAGTTATCTACTATGATATTATCTTTGACTTTGACGAAGAAGATCCGCAGGGTACATTAGAAAAAATTAAAGCAGAAATGCAAAAAACGCTGCCCTGAATATACACAATTTGCTATTGTGGATACTGACTTTAGTAACTAGTTCAAAAAATATAGTTATGTTATAAGATAAAAGACTTTTACCGATGATTGATAGAATATCTGGTCAAAAATTGGTAAAAGTCTTTTTCTTTTATTAGACTATAAAGTTAGCTATACTATAAGTAAGAGAGAGGTGGTTCTATGTTGCGATGGATAAAGAAACATTATATTGTAAGTTTTATTATTTTCCTTATTCTTGTTTTGTGTGCTTTGCACTTTAGTGGTACGAGAAATGAGATACGTATTTTGCCGAAACATGGGATAATTCTAGAGAAAGATATTACAGTTGATCTTAATCATAATCCTAATGCAAGCCTAACCGTTATAAATGCAAGTAATTACTCTGAATCTTATGTAGTTGATGTATTGCCTATTATGAAAGAGTATAACTGTTATATTTTTGACTCTCTTATCGTTAATAATGAATTATATCTTCTTGCACGCTCTAATGATGCAATTTCTAATATGAATTTGTATCCACTTTTAATTTTTAAGATTACTGACACATCCTTAGTTTCTAATGTTATTGGTTATGATTTAGATAACTTTTCTGCTTCCTTAGATTATGTAGATGGAAAAATTATAGCCTCTAATCGTGATGGAAAATATATTATAGATACAAATTTATCTGCATCTAAAATAGTCAATACTGATCAAGGCTCTGTTCGACAAGAGAAAAAGAATAAACATGGTATTCAAAAAGATAAAGTAATATCAGATTCTTTAATTCCTAGAGATTTATACATGAATGGTAAGGTAGGAGATACCTATTTGCTTACTGTTAGTCCTCTTAACTACGCGAAGCCTAACATGAATTTACCATTTGAATTTTTAAAAGCTGAACAGTATTATGGTATACCTGTATATGAAAATATGATGGTATTCTGGAATACTAATACTGATGAGATGGAGTTTTATAACGATCTTAAGTCTATTACATCTTTTAATATTAAATATATGGATATGGGTTATAATATCGCAAGATTTGAACATTGGAATCAAATAATTAAGAATAATGGTCCTGAAAAATAAGATAGGCTTGATAATAAATAGCCTAATGCGTATAATGTATTGTATAAAATATAATTTGTTTAAGGAATCCTATCTGAGGAGAGATATAATGAAGAAATTTGCTCTTACAACGTTAGCTGTAATGGCGGCCGTTGGTGTGTTGGCGGTTCAGCCTGCAGATGCGAAAAAGGTACAACAAGATCCTAGTATGGCAATTATTGATATGCCTATGAATGATGAAATTCAGCAAGTCAATGGTGTATCTAAATCTGCAAATAAAGAAACACAACGTTTATCTAATAAGTTAGCAGATGCTACAAGAGTGATGGTTAAGAAAAATTGGACAACCATCTATATTAAAGCTGTACCTACAGGAGATAAATCAGCTGTACGATTCTATTACACAGATAAAAATGGTCAAGTATATAATGGCCAAGTCATTAGAAATACAGGCCTATCCAAAGGTAAATATATGACTGGTTCGTTGCGACAAGTTGAAGCTCTACAAGAATTAGTAAATCATTTACAACAAAATGGTCAAGAGGTACCATCCTCCATTGATCTTATCATTACCCAAGGTGGATATCGTACTAAGACGATCTTTAATTATGGCGAAGATACAAGTAATTTACCTGCTTATCAACAACAGTATGAACAACAAAACTTCCCTACTATGAAGTAAGAGAAAGGCCCGTGCATAGCACGGGCTTTTTGTGTTAGATTATGTAATCGTCAGAATCTTCTTTTTTAGGTTTTTTGTAAATTTCTTTTACACCAGCCATCTCGATAAGTTCCTCACTGAGAGCATCTTCATCATCTGTATTAAGCATGGAGTAGAAGGCCCAGAGAATAACGAACCAAATTTGTGTAAACAAGAGGGCAATTCGAGTGTCTTCGTTTAAGGCGAGAATACCTAGAATGAAAACAAAGAATGCAAGGATGATGTAATTCATCACTGGGAATAGAGGCATTTTGAATTTAGATTGTGCCGCTAATTCTGGATTTTTTTCTTGCGATATTTAAGGTGACAAATAACCATCATGGCCCAAAATAAAGATGAAGCAGAATGTAGAGATAGATGTAATCATAACAAATACTGCTTCTGGCATTACATAGTTGAGTACAACTGTAATTAATAGTACTGCAGCGGAGAAAATGGTTGCTTGGTAGGGTACACTGCTGTGTGTTAAGCGGCGCATAGAGCTTGGCGCATGACCGCGTTTAGCAAGGGCGTAAATCATACGGCCTGTACTAAAGATACCAGAGTTTGTTGCAGATGCAGCAGATGTAAGAACTACAAAGTTTACGATGCCTGCAGCGGCTGCAATACCAACTGCTGTAAATACGGCCACAAATGGGCTAGCAGATGGGTTGACGGCTGTCCAAGGATAAATGCTCATGATGATAGCCAAAGAGCCTACATAGAACAAAATAATGCGTAATGGAATGTTGTTAATTGCCATAGGGGTAACCTTTTCAGGATCCTCTGTTTCACCAGCTGTTAAACCTACGAGCTCGATACCTGTGAAAGCGAAAACAACCATTTGGAATGATAAAATAAAGCCCATCGTTCCGTTCGGGGAACCAGCCCCCATAATTCCACATATTACTAAAGGCGGCAACGCCTGCATCTGTAGTAAAACCTGTGACAATCATGATGATACCGATGATAATGAGGGAGATGATGGCAATTACCTTAATCAAGGCAAACCAGAACTCCATTTCACCGAAGTACTTTACGGCTGTTAAGTTCATTAATAGCAATGCCACTAAGACGACAAGAGCGGGTATCCATTGAGGCAGCCACGGTATCCAGAACTGCATATAGAGGCCTACGGCTGTTAAATCGGCCATGGCTAGTGAAAGCCAACAGAACCAGTATGTCCATCCTGTGATAAAGGCTGCTCGATCACCTAAATAATCTTCTACGAAATCGATAAAAGAGTGGTGGTTCAAGTTGGATAATAACAATTCGCCTAATGCTCTCATGATGAAGAAGCAGATAATACCTGTAATAAGGTAGGCGAAAATAATGGATGGACCTGCCAAGTGAATGGCACGGCCGGAGCCTAAGAACAAGCCTGTACCGATGGCACCGCCGATGGCGAGCAACTGTACGTGCCGATTCTTAAGGCCCCGTTTTAACTGATGCGTATCAGACATAGTAAAGACCTCTTTTCTACAAACTATCTACAAATATAAAAAGCCATGGATGACCATAGCTTTTATAATCTATAGAATCAATAAAACTATTTTCTTATAATACAGTATCTATTACAAAAAGTCAAATGTATTTATACAGTGGACACATAGGAGAAATAGTATTATTAATATACGAATAAAAGAGAAATTATTCATTTTAAGAGAATACTTAGCCTTAAAAGATTTCTAAAATTTGCTATAATGATACATAGATTATTTTTTACGTAAAACTGTGGAGACTATTATGAGACGACAAGATCGCAAGGTTACAGATATAGAAGAAATTAAGGGCATTTTAAATAGCACTCGTATCATTCACCTAGGCATGATGGATGGTGATTACCCTTACGTAGTACCCCTACATTTTGGATATGAATTTATAGATGAGGTACTTTATATCTATGTACATGGCCATTATGAGGGGAAAAAGTTTAGTTTGATTCAAGCGAATTCACATGTATTTATTGAAATTGATGGTAGCGATGAAGCCCTCGTTTCAGGTGGTGATATTCCTTGTGCATATAGTTCAGTTTATTCCAGTGTGATGGGCCGTGGAGAGGCTACCTATTTAGAGGCTATTGATGAAAAGTCTCATGGCTTACAAATATTGATGAAACATCAGACAGGTCGGGAGTTTACTTTTACGGAGGCCATGGTAAACTCTGTGGGCGTAGTTCAAATTAAAATTGTCGACTATACGGCCAAAAGACGAAGACAACTTGAACAAGATGCTATTATGCCGCCATTAATTAAATAATGACACAACAATCCTATTGAACTCTATTATGATATAGCGTTCAGTAGGATTTTTTTATATCGAACCTAAGCATTAGATACATTCGTTGATGATGCCTATGCTTTCACAAAAGGAAAGATAAAAGTTTTATGAAGTAGCTAGGGATACAGAATAGGTTTCTTGATTTTGATATAAATAAGAAAATATATCATTATATGTGTGGAGTATATTATAAATTTTTGTAATAGGAGAGAATATGAGAAAATTAATATGTAACTCCATTTTGGCTGCTATAGCTGCTGGGTTATTATCTGTAGGAATGGCCACAGCAGAAACGGTAGATACTCCTGATACTACAGATCAGGCTGGATCTACTAAAACACTTAAGCTCGGACATAACTTTAAAAATGTTGAGCCTAGAACTGATAGTTTACAGTGGCACTTTCATGATTGGCCTATAGAGAATACAAAAAAGGCGCATACTTTTTAACGGAAAACTATTAGAGGCAGCAAAGAAGCTTCCATATGAGGCTGAGGCACCTAGTTACATCCCTTATGGTTATGAAATCTATACAGTGCGGCAAGACAAAAATGATGTATTAGAGGTTGTATATTTTATAAAAAATTCCCAAACATATCGAGTTGGGAAGAGAAACTCTGGTAGTATTTTTGTTTATAGAATGGGTTATTCAGTGGAAGATGTAAAAGATGTATCGTATGTTCCTGCTGAGTATAAGGACTTTGAATGGTCTGAACAAGTTGAATCTGGCGAAGTCGTTTACACCGGGGATCCAGCAGCACAACTAATTCGCAGCATTACTTGGACAAAAGACGGTATGGCATATTCCTTATTGTTCTTAGAATCTGTGAAATCAGTTGATGCTGAATTCTATAAGGATCATGTGGGGCCTGTAAAAAATAGATAGTTCACGTAGCAATTTATTTGGAATAAAGCGAAATGTGTGTAACCGCTCGAAGAGGAGAGAATATGAAGAAAATAATAACATCTGCTGTTTTATGTGCCGCGATGGCTACGGCAGTAAGTACCTTGGGGTGCAGCCAGTTAGTGCTACATACCCGTTAATAGATAAAATGGTAATACCGTTCCTGTTGAACGAGATGTAGATATAGATCAGAAAAAGCTCATCGATGATAATAAAAAACTCACTGATCGTTATCGCTGGTATGATCAAGTTGATGATTATGATTTAGTTGAAACTAATATTGAGAGTACCGCGCAGGAATTTGGCTATCCTATACAAGTTCCGTCTTATATACCTAAAGATTATGCAGTACGTGATGTAAAGGCCAAGGACCATGACGTATTAGAAATCGTTTATACAGAAACGGGCCGTGATGGAGAATTTGGTCCGAAGCTAACCTTCTCTAATACAGATACTGTATATCGCATGGGTTGGGCTATTGATACAGTGGTAACGCCTATATTAGAAAAGACAAAGTACAATGCTAAGGATGCAGTTAGCTTTACTACCCCTAATGGAATCGCTGTACATACGTTAGGTTATAGTAAAGACGCTATTCAAATTGCTTACTGGGAAAAAAGATAATAAAGTTTATATGCTCTACTTTGCTTCTTTAAGAAATCAAAACTTTGTAAGCAAAATTGTAGACTCTGTAGGTCCTGTGAGTAACGTAGCCATTGATGATACTCGACTACGTGGTGACCGCAATGATAAGCAAAATGTTGAAGAACCTGTTAAACAAAAAGGTTGAAATAGATTGGCCTCCTTATGAAACGATTGGGTTGCCATTGCGTACACATACGAATTCTGTTTGCCCTATACTTACGAGCAAAACCATCGGTTTACCTAGCGGTGTAATTAATGCATCTCATAAGATGTCCTATGACGTATCTGTACCAAGTTATTTACCGCTTGGCTATACATACTATGCTACACATTTTTATGACAATGATGTATTAGAAACGGTATATTGGAAGCAAGGTGAAGAGTATCAAGAGCGCAGTGGCCGTTGGGTAACTCATACGATGGTCTTCCGCATGAGCTACTCTATGGACACGGTATGGCCTGAAGAATATATTCCATTGGAGTACCATGACGTACATTGGAGCGACTCTACTCCAATAGGGGAGGTTCACTATACAGGGGATGTAGATAAGGGCTTAGTACGCAGTGTTACGTGGTACAAGGATAATATGGCATATTTCTTGTTCTTCCAAGTGCCTGTGAAAGCCTCTGAAGCAGACTTTTATAGAGATCATGTAGTGCCGTTAAAAGATATCAATCCAAGTCGTACAGACTTAATTGGTGTAAAAACAATTCGTTAATACTAAATAGTAATAAGAATGTATAGTACAATTTTTGATATCATAGAGCATTAGTATTTACCGATAATAGTACATAATAAAAAAGAACCTATCTCATAGATATATTAGTAATATCTTTGGAGATAGGTTCTTTTTTAGTATATGTAATTTACATACATTTTGGTCTCAGCGTATTAGTGATTATAGCAATCAAATGTTACTTTCATTAATAGCTTGATTATAAGCATACGGTAATTAGAAGAATACGTAGCGGATGATGACGAGTACCGCCAATACGTACATAATCCAGTTAACCTCTTTTGCACGACCTGCAATAATTTTGAGTAGAGGGTATGCAATAAGACCTGCAGAGATACCGTTAGCGATGCTATATGTGAACGGCATCAAAACGATAACGAGAAATGCAGGGAAGCCTTCTGTCCAATCATCGAAATCGATATTGCGAATAGCACCTAACATGAGGGCACCAACGATGATAAGAACAGGTGATGTGGCTGCGTTTGGCACCAGGGATACGATAGGAGCCAAGAACAAGCAAATTAAGAATAATACGCCTGTTGTGACCGCCGTTAAGCCTGTACGGCCACCAGCACCTACACCTGCTGCACTTTCAACAAAGGCAGTAATTGTAGAAGTACCGAGCAATGCACCAGCACTAACGCCGATAGCATCGACAGTCATAGCTTTACCAAGACCTGGGAATTTACCAGATTTAGGATCTGCAATTTTTCGCTTCCGTAGCCGTACCAATCAAAGTACCCATGGAGTCGAACAATTCTACGAAGGTGAAGGAGAAGATAATCGTGATTAAGCCCATGTGTAGCGCACCAGGAATATCTAGTTGAAGGAATGCTGCTTTTAGAGAAATCTGGTACTGCTAATACCGTGAAGTTCTCAGGCATTGTGGAAAGGCCAGTAGCATAGGAAAGAATTGTTGTTACTGCCACACCAATCAAGAGAGAACCTTGAATTTTACGAGCCATCAATAAAGCTGTAAAGATGAGGGAGAATAGAGCCAACAATGTTTCGCCACTATGCAAATTACCAAGCGTTAAGAGCGCTTCGGACGCAGGAGGTACTAAGTTGCCATGCGTTTGCACAACTTGACCTAAGGAGTTTGGAGACAAACTAATAGAGATAGCCATCAAGCCGGATAATTTCAAGCCGATGATAGCGATGAAGAGGCCGATACCAACGGTAATGGCAACCTTCATAGAGGCCGGTATACCTACAACAATCATTTGTCGTATCGATGTCAGCGTTAAAACGAGGAATACGAGACCGGAAATGAACACCGCACCTAGTGCCGTTTGCCATGATACACCCATACCGAGAACTACGGTAAAGGAATAAAAGGCTAAGAGGCCAACCCCTGGAGCCAGTGCGATTGGATAGTTAACAAATAAACCCATAGCAATCGTTACGAGGCCACCACCTAAAGCTGTAGCGATGAGGACTGCATCTTTATCCATCCCTCCGAGACTAAGAATGTTAGGCGCCAAGAATAGGATGTACGCCATCGTGATAAACGTAGTAATACCAGCTAAAATTTCGGTTTTAACAGTTGTACCGCGTTCACTGAGTTGAAATAGTTTATCTAACATTAGATAACATCCTCCTATATGAAATTAAAAAAATATCCAAATAAAATATTTTGATATATGTATAGTGTATCATATTTCCCACCATTTTTTGTATGAATTTGTGATATACTATAAATATATTATGAAATGACTTAGAGGTTAACTTATGAAAATATCTACAAAAGGGCGTTATGCCTTACGGATATTGGCGGATATTGCAGAGCACGGGGTAGAAAAAAAAATGTACCAATTCGTGAGATTGCAGAACGCCAAGGATTTTCCGATAAATACTTAGAGGGATTGTATCTCGCTTGTCCTCCGCTGGCCTCGTTAAAAGTGGACGTGGTAAATACGGTGGATATCGTTTGGTGAAATTACCTGCTGAATACAATGTATATGAAATTTTATATGCTCCAGAGGACTCCATTGCTCTCGTATCTTGCTTAGAAGACGTTGTAGAGCCATGTCCGATGTTTAACGATTGCTTGACTGCTCCGTTGTGGCAGTACTTGCAAGATGAATTCCGTCACGTTATGGAACGCGTATCCTTACAGGATGTAATGGATCACAAGTTTCCAACGGAATAAATGAGAGAGTCGCGTATCATATGCGGCTCTTATTTATATAGAATGTAAAAGTATCTTTATATATACTTTTTTATATATGAAAGGAGGGACCGAATGAGTACCACTACATATGACGCTCGCGGTGGCATGCGCAATGTATGGATTATTACGGCGGCCATGACAGTGCTAGCCATATGTTACACCATGATCATTCCGTTTTTTGCCTATCTATCTCTTAGAATTAGGCGTTCCAAAGGCTGACGTAGCTCTTTGGTCGGGTCTCGTTTTTCGGTATTACCTTTCTCATTGCAGGCATTATGGCTCTATATGGGGCAAGATTGCCGATAATAAAGGTAAAAAACGGATGGCCTTGCGTGCTGGCTTTGCCATCGCCATCTGTTATGTATTAATTGGCTTAGTTACAGACCAATATCAATTACTCATGGGGCGTGCCCTCGTTGGTTTTGCTAATGGATTCTATCCAGCGGCAATGACTATGGTATCCCTTAGTGTTGATGAAAACAGGTTGGTAGAGCATTAGGTATATTTCAAACCGGTCTTATCTTAGGCAATGTCATTGGACCGTTTTTAGGTGGCGCCGTTGAGAGTGTTGTAGGGATGCGACCTGTGTTTTTATGTATCTGGTATTGCTGTATTTATTGCGACTTTGGCCGTATTATTTTTTTGTGAAAGAACCCAAATTACATGCTGTGGGTGCTGATGGAAAAGAACAAGCTGCTCACCATACCAAATCTACATCCTTACGTGAAGACTTTAAAGCGGTTCAACAACAGCCTGTATTAGTACGATTGCTTTGGATATTCTTCTTCATGCAATGCGCTATTATGATGTTGCAACCTATTTTGGCCCCTCTATGTAGGAGATATGCAAGGCACTATGGAAGGGGCGGCTATGATCTCTGGCACCATCCTTAGTATCGGCGGCTTAGCAGGATCCTTAACGACGAACCTATGGGTCCGCCTTGGTGAACGCCGTGGTTATTTTTAAGACTATCTCCTACTGTATGATGGGAAGTGGTATTGTCCTTTTTACTTCAAAGCTTGCCAGTAGGTATTTGGTGGTTTGGTGTGTTACAAGTCTTAATTGGTTCTTGTATTGTAGGCATTAATCCATCCTTAAGTGCAGCGGTAACCCTCAATACAGACCCAAGTTTTAGAGGCCGCATGTTTGGTATGACTACGACCGCTCAACAATTTGGGTCTATGGTTGGCCCTGTGTTTGCAAGTATTGTATCTACTTATGTTGGCATATCCTATGTATTTAGTATTACAGGCTTGTTATTGCTATATATGGCATTCCAATCTAGAAAACTATCTGCCAAGCACGAATAATACCATAATGATTACTCCACACGATTATGTGTGGAGTTTTTATTTATAGAGATTAGATATACTCATCGGGATTGAATGATCTGACTAATTTTAATAAAGCTGAGAAAATGAGATATAACAAAAAATTATGTTAATCGTTAATCCAAGAATACATTTTTAGTGCATAATAACGGGCTTTCATACGCTTTTTGTGAATAGCAATCCAATATAGCCGGATTGATTGCTTTTACCAAAATATTGGTATATAGTTAGTTTAAGGTAAGTCATTTGTCTCACCCTGTGGGACGGAAAGGAGTTATTATGGTCCGTATCGGTCATGCTGTACTCGGCGAAAAAAGGGTACAAAGATATGTGTGCCTATCGTAGGCACAACAATGAAAGAAATTTTAGATGCCACTGCGGTTGCATGTAATACACCGTGTCAGGTAGTGGAGCTACGCATTGACTATTACGAACGAGCTCATTCCATTGATGCTATTATTGAACTATTGATGCTCATGAAACCTCAATTAAAAGGTCGTGCATTGCTCTTTACATGGCGCACGAAGGGTGAGGGGGGCGAGAAATCTATCTCCTCACAAGATTACTTTACAATGTTAGAGCGCCTTATCCCAACGGGCTTGGTAGATGCTATTGATATTGAGTTATTCTTTGATCAAGATAGAATGGTCAAAACCATTGAGTTTGCTAAGGTACATGGCATTACAATTATCATGAGTAATCATGATTTTAATGGAACACCAAGTAATGAAGTTATTGTAAATCGTCTTCTTCAAATGAAAGAATTTTTAGCGGACGTGCCAAAGATGGCTGTTATGCCTAATACAACAGGGGATGTATTAACCCTCCTTGAAGCAACGGCTGAAGTTAAAGCCTTGTATCCATCTGACCCAATCATTACGATGGCTATGGGACCACTCGGTGCTGTTACACGTACTGCAGGTGCTCTATTTGGTAATGCTATGACCTTTGCCTCCGCTGGCAAAGCATCAGCACCAGGTCAAATTGATGTGCATGAATTAAAACGTATCCTCGATACCATCGACGTAGATGGCGTCTTCGATGAACAACAACATAAACGCGTAAAAGTACATTAAAAAAGTCGGCGAAAGCCGACTTTTTTATATGTTTTGTATTTCCTGTAATGTATTCATTTTTGAAGGTCGAATATAGAACACATATATATAATTATTTATAACCTTATATAGGATGAGATATTTTCTATGTGATAATTTTCTGTATTTTGTATCACTATTAATAATGGGATAGCGTTCAGGAAAAATAGTTAATGAAGATATTTTTTCATAGATTAACCTTAATTCTTTTCTGATAATGCTTTGATCTATAAGCTGTTGTGCTAATGAAATTTTGAGATTTACTATATCAGATTTAGCTGTAGGGGTCAAAATTATTACATATCTCATTTTAATCTCCACACTTATAAATCTTTAAGGAGTTCATTAAAGACTTTTTCAGCAGGTTCGCCAATTCCTTTTTTTGCTTGATTAAGTCCTATCTCTATTCTTGTGCTTAAATCTTCTTTAGTCCATAAATCATCATTTATAGCATCAATCCATTCTGGGCGATGGATAGTGGAAGGAATATCGTTAGTGAATTGTATTTGTTTTGATACAAGTGTAACAGTTTGTGATATGGTTAATCCCATTTCTTTTAAGATAGCTGTTGTTAGTGTCTTAACTTTAGGGTTTATACGGATATTGAGTATGCCTGTTTTATCAATTTTATCAAAGGATATTTCTATTTCGTTTTCTGCTGATGTTCCGTACGTATTTATAGTATCTGAGGCCTTTAATGTTCTTCGAGGTTGTTCGTAGGTGCTGTCATTCTTGAGTGTACTTGGCGTTGGTGTTTTTTCGGTAGGAGTTGTTGGTAAAGCAATGGCAAACGGAATGCGACGTTCTTTTATAATTTGACGGAATAGTGCGTCTAGCATGGAGGTATAGGATAGGCCTTGTGCCTTTAATATGCTAGATACTTCCTGTTTTAGATCTTCGTTGATGCGGACTTGTAGGTTTACTGTTTTCATAGTATCTCTCCTAGTATTCTTTTTGGCTTGTGACTGTAATTCGTTGGTCATATTATTGATTTTATATTAAAAGTTTGTTAAGTTAATTAATTCTGTTTGTAATTACATTGTAATTGCAAATATGGATTTTACAAATACATATAAAACATAGAGAATAAAAAAGCAGTATTTATCTTAGGGATAAATACTGCTTTTCAGTCTATATCTATGAAGTTAAGATATGAGTTTTAGTTTTATCTAGAAATACAGATGTAAAGTATTTTACAAATTTGATATATAAGCTCTTACAATAAATTTGCTTCAAAGTCTTCTAGGATAGTCGCCACTGTTTCTGGTGCATTGCGATTATGTTCTACGATGCATTGAGCGAAGCTTTCATACATTGGTGTACGCGTTGCTTCTAGTTCGCGTAAGCGTTCGATGCCACCACTAGAGAGAACACGACCAGAGGTAGATAGGTTTTCTACTGGTTGTGTTAATTGGTAGATACGACCGTTTTGGCGTAAGTGTGCGAAGTTTTTAGGAACTGTTACACAGCCGCCGCCAGTGGAAATAATAAGACCTGTTTGGGTACCGAATTTTGCAATCATTTCCGCTTCTTTTTCACGGAATGCTGGTTCCCCTTGCTCTGTAATGTATGTGGAAATATCACCGATTTCTTTTTCTAGCTCATGATCCACATCGATGCAAGTACGGCTCATTTCTTCACCGAGCGCTTTGCCGACTGTAGTTTTTCCTACGCCAGGCATGCCGATGAGAATGATGTTTTCCTTTTTCGCGGCGCATATCGCGCAAGATTTGCTCGACTTCCTTTGTGCCAAAGCTTTCACCTTGGAAATGGTTAGCAGCCTCAACGCCTTGAGCCACGAGGAATGGCAAGCCATCACAATGAGGGATTTCCATCATTTCTGCTTGTAACAACAAAATCGTGCGGCGTGGATTATAGATGAGATCTACAACGCCTTCCAATTTGGAGAATTGCGTAATATCGATAAGGTTAGCTGGATTAAGGGGATACATACCAATCGGTGTGCAGTTAATAATAATCTGTGCTGTTTCGTAGTAATTAGGCGCATCACCATAAAATGGTGCGGTCTTACGAGAGAGGTGAACTATGTTCTTAGCTCCTAAGTCTTCAAGAGCTACGTGAACAGTAGCGGAGGAAGCGCCATCGCCAAGGATAATACATTCCTTGCCAGATACATCAATGCCAGCATGTTGCAGAGTAAACACGAAACCATCGTAATCTGTATTATAGCCGTGCCATTTACCATCTTTGCGAACCATCGTATTCACACAGCCGATGCGTTCAGCGCGAGGGTCTACTACATCACAAGCTTCAAGGGCATTTACCTTGTATGGGATAGTGATGTTGATACCCTGTAATTCTGGATCCGCGAAGAACTCTTGCAATTGGCTCGGTTCGCGCTCAAATAATTCATAATTTGTATTCCCTAGTGCACTGTGAATGCGAGGGGAGAAGCTATGGCCTAACGTACGGCCAAGTAAACCAAATTTCATAGGACCTCCTAGGTCAATATACATAGAATGGCTAATAGGCTGGTACCTATTAGCCATTGACGTTTTATAACTATATGTATTGTACTATATATGTTCTTATAGAGACTAGTACATATGAGTATATTAGTTTTCAGGGTAATTACCGAGTAAGCGGAACTTATCTTGTGACGTGTGAAGCTCTGCTAGAACGGATAATACCTTTGGATCTGCCTAGGGATGCTTCTAAGTCGAGGTAGAATAAGAATTCAAAGTTATGGCCTACAATCGGGCGAGACTCGAGTTTGGTAAGATTTACGCCGATGTTTGCAAACTTAGTAAGTAATGTACCAAGGACCGCCTGGAGCATGGCTTGCTGTAGTTACCACGGAGATTTTATTAGCCCCTGGGTATACATGGAAGTCCTTGCTGATACAGATAAAGCGCGTATAGTTGTTGTCGCTATTTTGGATATTGCGCATCAATGGAGTTAAATTGTATAAGTCTGCACATTGCGGTGCTGCAATAGCTGCTACACCTGGATCGTCACTAGCCGCTACAAGCTGGGCTGCACGAGCCGTATTATCGAAGGAACGTAACTCTACGCCTTCTAGTGTCTCTAAGAAGTGACTGCATTGGCCCAACGCTTGAGGGTGGGAGATGATAGTGTGAATATCCTCTAGTTTTGTGCCTTTTTCACGAGTAAATCGTGAGAAATCCATAGGCGAGTACCGCGTACGATATAGCATTTACGTTCTTCTAGAAGGTCATACACTTCTTTTACAGAACCATTGGAGCTGTTTTCGATAGGTAATACACCGAATTGACATTCGCCAGACTCCACAGCGTCGAATACGGCACGGAATCCTGTTACATAGTGAATTTGGCTGAGTGGTAATAATTTATCGCACGCCACTTGCGCATTACTACCGAAGACGCCAGCACAAGCTACGCTGCCACGTTGTGGAGGTAGTGTAGGGGACTGCTCAATAGCCTTTTTCATTTTAACAGTGAACTCATTATCTTGGAATAATTGTTCAGACTGATATGTACGGCTCAAGCTGAATAATGCTTCGAAGAAACGGCGTGCGTATAGGTCGAGGTCTGGGCCTGCATCTCGAGTTACTTTGTCGAGGATATCTCGTTCTCGTTTGGCATCGTAAATAGCCTTGTTCATTTCTTTTTTCGCTGCCGCAACATCCTTGGAGAGTTCCATGCGCTCTTTGAAGAGGGCGAGCATTTGGTCGTTTATATCGTTAATCTTAACGCGTACTTCATCTAAGTTCATGGTCAATATCTCCTAAGAAATCAAGAATAACAAGGGCCGTAACAGCTTCGATTACAGGTACTGCACGAAGCGCTACACATGGGTCGTGACGACCTTGATTGTGAGCAATGTGTCCTCTTTTTGTGAAAGTGACACAGAATGTTGTTCTTTATAAATAGATGGTGTTGGCTTGATGCCCACTTGCATAACGAGTGGTAAGCCATTGGTAATACCACCTTGAATACCACCGCTATTATTCGTTGTCGTTGTAATCTTGTCGCCGTCCATGGTGAAAGCGTCATTCACTTCGGAACCAAGTTGTGCACACATGTCAAAGCCACCGCCAAAGGATACGCCTTTAATGGCGGGGACCCCAAAGATAACGCGAGCTAAGCGGTTTTCGATACCATCAAAGTTTGGATTGCCAAGGCCAATTGGTAGTCCTGTAGCAACGACTTCAACGATACCACCTGTAGAATCGCCGTCCTTTTTGAGCTGCATCACAAGATTTTCTACTTCGCTACGTTTTTCTGGATCAACCATAGCGATTGGTTCTGTAGCGATATTAGCTAATGCTTTCATATCTGGGTGAACCATGTTGATAGGAGCATCTTGAATCATTCCCACTTGTTTTAAATGGCCGTGGATTTCAATGCCTTTTTCACGTAATAATTGAAGGGCGATGCCACCAGCTACGCAAAGTGGTGCTGTAAGGCGTGCTGAGAAGTGACCGCCACCACGCATATCTACCTTGTCACCGTAACGCATGCGAGCCGTGAAGTCCGCATGAGATGGGCGAGGAATATCGCGCAAGTTATTGTAATCGCTGGAATGCTGCGATGTGTTGCGGATCATAAATGCCAATGGAGAACCACTGAGCATGCCGTCCACCAAACCTGCTAAAAATTCAGGTGTATCGGCCTCCTTACGTTGTGTTGTTAATTGATTTTGCCCTGGCGCACGGCGCTTTAAAAAGCTTTTAACTCATCGATATCGATGGTATGTCCACAAGGCAGACCCTCTACAATACCGCCAATGGCATAGCCGTGAGAGGCGCCAAAGGTAGATACTTGTATGGTTTTACCGAAATTAGATGCCATTATATTAACTCCTACTACATAGTACTTATGACTATTATTGTTATTATGTATCAGATCATACCAGTTAAGATTAGAAATCTATACCGGTTGTGCATTACCACCTAGTAAGTTCCAGTCCTCAAAGAAGTCTGGATAGGATTTTTGTGATAGCTTCGCTATCTTGTAACGTAACAGGGTTTTCACTGATGAGGGCCATCAATGTGCCTGCCATAACGAGGCGATGGTCATTTACGCAATCACCTTGTCCACCTTTAAGTATACCACTACCGATGATGTATAGGTCATCGCCTTCTTCACGCACTGTACCGCCTAAGTCTCTTACGAGATTAGCAACAGCTACTGAGACGATCGGATTCTTTTAAGCGTAGGCGAGCACCCTTAACAAAGGAACTTTCACCAGAAATAGAGCAAGCAAGGGCGGCCATAACAGGCAACATATCCGGCATTTGCTCTAGATCTGCATGGATTGGCTTGGAAGCGCGACCTGTGACCGTCACATTCATACCATCCCATACTACATCACAACCAGCATCAATCATAACTTGTATGATGCGGCGGTCAGCTTGTACAGAGTTTTTGTTCATGCCTGTAATCGTAATTGGTTTGCCCGTCATACCAGCTGCTACCATCCAGATTGCTGCATTAGACCAGTCACCTTCGATTTGGTAATTATCACGGCCGATAAAGGACGCACCAAATGGTACTGTGAAAGCCTCATTGATGTTTGTGTCTGGTAAAGTGTGTTCTACTTCGACACCAAAATCACGCATGGTTTCCGTCGTTAATGTTACATAATCACTAGATTGTAGTGGCGTAGTAGCCGTGATAGTAGATAGGCCGATTTGAGGGCTGCCAACAATAATCCAGAGAAGAATTGACTACTTACATCACCTACCATGGAGAAATTACCCCTTGAAGACGACCTGTCATAGTAAATGGCGGTTTATCTTGGGAGAATGTTACGCCGTGTGCTTTCATTTCACCTAGCATAGGTTCGAGAGGGCGATCTGGTAAACGACCTTTGGCATCTACATCTACATCATTACAGATGGATGCTGCTACAGGTAATAAAAGGCGTAATGTAGTTCCTGATTCGTGAGGTACTACATTGCCCTTTACAGGAGCGGGGCCAGGAGTAACGGTAACAATTTTATTTTCATATACTACGTGAGCCCCTAAGCCTCGTAAGGAGTCCATCGTTGCATCGATATCCTTAGAGGTACGACTTAATAATATAGTAGATGGAGAGGTAGCAAGGGCTGCACAAATCAATGCGCGGTGTGCATGTGCCTTTGCTGGAATGGACGCAATCGTTCCTGTAGGAATGGCGTTCGTTACGGAATGCATAGAAATCTCCTTTAAATATTAGGTAAACCTTATATTACAAATAACAATTATGCAGGTTGTAGGTGCTAGAAACCTTAGATGACTTAATCTTAATAGATAAGTTATCTTAATCAAGATAGGTTGCTAACTCCTCGTGGGTGACAACCTTGAGTTCGCTATGACCATAACTAGTAGGGATAACGATTTTAATAGTAGCGCCTTCGCTTTTTTATCGTGCTTAGCAGCTGCAAGGATTTCTTCCTTTGTTACAGTTGTTGTAGTTGGTAAATCATGGGCTTCGATGAGGACCTTTAATTTGTCTAACGCCTCTGCATCTAATTCTCCATGTTTGATAGCACCTTGTGCCATAAGGACCATGCCAATGGCAACGGCGTAGCCATGGTGGACTTCAAAGTGGCTCGCTTTTTCAATACCATGACCAAAGGTATGACCGAGGTTTAAAAGGGCACGAACACCAGATTCACGTTCGTCTTGCTCCACGATATCCGCCTTTGCTTGAACACAACGAGCGATAACGGCACTAACGCTATCACGATGCTTTATTAATGGCTTATGTTCGAGTTGGGTTAATAACCCTGGTACATCGAGGAAACCATATTTAATAATTTCTCCACATCCATTTTTCCACTCCATGTCTGGCAATGTATTAAGTGTTGTAGGATCACAGAGGACAAGGATAGGTTGTTTGAAAGCACCCCACAGGTTTTTACCTGCTTCGAGATTGACTGCTGTTTTACCACCTACAGAGGAGTCTACTGCGGCTAATAGGGATGTAGGAACCTGTACATAGTCGATACCACGTAAGTAGGTAGCTGCTGCAAAACCTGCCATATCGCCTACAACGCCGCCGCCAAGAGCGATAAGTAAATCTTTACGCGTTAACGATTGGGCCGCCATGTATTCTACTAAATTGATGAGTTGATGAGCATTTTTTTGAGCTTTCACCAGCAGGGAACACATAATCACAAACAGTATAACCCGCATGCTCCATATTAGCTTTCACAGAACTCAAATAGTGCGGTGCTACATTGCTGTCGCTGACGATGATAACACGACAATTTGGTTTTAATGGTTTTATATAATCGGTGATGCGTTGTAAAGCGCCTTCCTCGATGACAACGTCATACGGTGTGGACGCGTTAATATGAATGCGAGTCATAACAGTTCCTTTCATAAAAGAATAAGCTAGTACCTATTATAATGGATACTAGCTTATTTGTGTGCTATTTAAGATTATTTAGTGCATTCTACCAATGCTTGGCGCAATGCGATAATTTCTTTCATAAGGCTAGTGAATTGGTCTGGACGTAATGCTTGAGGGCCGTCGCATAATGCTTTGGATGGATCATTGTGAACTTCGATCATAAGACCATCTGCACCGCCGCCTACGGATGCAAGGGAAAGTGGTCGAACCATACGACTCATACCAGCAGCGTGGCTAGGGTCCATGATGATTGGCAAGTGGGATAGTTCGTGCATCATAGGGATTGCTGTTACGTCTAATGTATTACGTGTTTTAGGTTCGAATGTACGAATACCACGTTCGCATAATACGATTTGATCATTGCCTTCGGACATGATGTATTCAGCAGCCATTAACCATTCTTCGTATGTAGCGGATAGACCACGTTTTAAGAGAACTGGTTTATTTAATTTACCTACTTCTTTTAAAAGTGTGAAGTTTTGCATGTTACGAGCGCCGATTTGAAGCATATCTACATTATCGAAGTATTGTAATTGGGAAATATCCATAACTTCGGAAACGATAGGAAGACCAGTTTCTTTTTTTAGCTAGCTCTAACAGTTTCCAAACCTTCTGGCCCCATACCTTGGAAGGAGTATGGAGAAGTACGTGGTTTGAAAGCTCCGCCGCGAAGGATTGTGGCACCAGCTTCTTTACAAGCTTTGCTGTTTCTAATACTTGTTCAGGTGTTTCAACGGAGCAAGGACCAGCCATTACTGCGAAGTGACCACCACCAATAAGTGCACCACCTACATTGATTACAGAATCATCTGGATGGAATTTACGGTTTGCTTTTTTTGTATGGTTCTTGAATACGAGTTACTTTATCTACGAAATCAAGGGATTCGATTTGACGAGCATCGAGGGATGCTGTGTCGCCGATAAGACCTAAGAATATTATAGTCGTGTTCCTTCTACTGGATGGATAACAAGACCTTGAGCTTCTAATTCATTGCGTAATTTTGTTACTTCTCTGCTGCTGCGTTTTGTTTTTCAATGTGATAATCATGATAATTCCTCCTTGTAAATAACAATGTGAATAGTGGGGCCAACCATACGGGATAGCAAATAAAAAGGGCTACCCGTATTCTAATACGAGTAACCCTTTTACTATTCTAAGCAACGATTGATGATTTGTAAATTAGCGTAGCTCAAATAGTTCCTTACCCGTACGTTGGATAAAGAACCAATAAAAGTATTGTTTTGCTACTGTGCTAATTTGGTTAGTCATCTTATTGTTGCTCCTTTCTAAATTTGATGTGTACAGTATAAACCCATTTGATGAATTTTATGCAATACTAAAAATTTTTTCAAAGTTTTAAAAATTCTATAGAAAAAGTTGTATTAACATTCCTTTGCCTTTATACGTCATGGTAAAATTAAAAATAGAAGCTTTTATTGCTTATAGCAATATAACGTTATAGAACTTATAAAATTGGTAAGGAGAGTTATGATTATTCAAATTTTAAATACAATTAACGATGAAATTAAACAAATTCGTGTCGATGTGTTTATGAAAGAACAAGGTTTCGAGAATGAATTTGATGAAATCGATGAGACTGCAAAGTTTGTGCTTTTATCCATAGATGGAAAAGCTGTTGGTACGTGTCGATTTTTCCCTAGCGATATAGTTGGAGATGCTCATATTGGTCGCATGGCAGTACGTAAATTATATCGTGGACAAAATTTAGGATCAAAAATCATGATGGCTGCTGAAAATGGAATTCGTCGTGACGGCTTTAAAACGTGTTCTTTATCAGCGCAAGTACAGGCAAAACCATTTTACGAATCTCTTGGATATAAAGCTGAAGGAAGAAGAATACCTTGATGAAGGATGTCCACATGTGATGATGCGGAAAGTATTATAAGAAACTAGATACTAAATATAATAGTTTTATTAGTTCAGTCAGTATATTAATATCCATATATTTTAAAATATGAGGTGAGGTTTATGAAACTAGCAGAAGCATTACAAGAACGTGCTGATTTAAATAATAAGAAATTAGTGATTTGTAGATTTCGTTTAAATCAAAATAGTTTGTACAAGAAGGGGAAATACCTAATGAAGACCCTAACAGTATTGATGCAAGAACTAGAAGCGGCAATTGCAAGACTTCAACAACTCATTAAAGATATTAATCTTACTAACTGTGCAACTGTTGTTGAAGGACGCTTTGACTAGCAAATTATAGCGGAAAAAGAAGGTGCAATTATGCGTCTATCTGCATATCGTGACTTAGCAGATAGTGCGCACATAAGTGCGATTAATTATCGTGCTCGTGGCTCGGAAATCAAAATGATGGCAACTGTAAATGTTAGTGAATTACAAAAAACAGCAGATACAATATCTAAGGAATTCGTACATTAGATAATTTACTACAGTCAACTAATTGGACAGTTGATTTAATAGAGTATTAAGTATAAGTTGGTAATCAAGATAGGGTGGATACAAAGCCACGATTGCTTAATTCGTAAAAAATGATATTCGCATTACATGTACGGGGCGTTGATCCATGATATGTATCGTGAGGCCCTTATGGGTATAAATGTATGGTTATTTTTTATAATGTATTACCATGTGTCAACTATTTTGATGAGGGGTGGCGTTGGGGACTTAAAAGGAGTTTTTCACTAGATATGAAATGTCCCTTTAATTATGGAGAAATAATTATATTATTCTAAATCATCAAAATCAAATGCTGCTGCTTTTGTATAGTTTGTAACTTTTAGCTTCGAAGAAGTCAGTTTTTTGTGCTATTCAAGTTGGAGGAGCTTTCAATCCATTCCATTGGATTTTCCTTGATATCAGGATAGAGATGAGGCAAGCCGATTGCTTCTAAGCGGATATTGGCAAGGTATTTGATGTAGCGTTCAATAAGAACGTTGTTAAGACCGAGAATTTTATCGTCAGTGATGTATTGGCCCCAAGCGATTTCGTTCTCTGCACCTTGGCGAATCATGTCCGTAATTTTCGCTTCTAGTTCAGGTGTGAACAAGTCAGGACGTTCACGACGTAACTCGCGAATGATGTTTTGGAACAATACAAGGTGAGTTACTTCATCGCGGTTGATGTATTTGAAGATTGTGGATGTAGCTGTCATCTTACCTTGGCGTGCTAATGTGTAGAAGAAGCTGAAGCCAGAGTAGAAGTAGATGCCTTCTAAGATATAGTTAGCGATGATTGTATGAATAAGGTTTGCTTCGCTAGGATCATCGCTGAAACGTTGGTATGCATCGGCGATGAAGCGGTTACGTTCAAGTAATGTTTTATCTGTACGCCATTCGTCATAAATTTTGTCACGTGTAATAGGATTTGTTACAGTGTCCAAAATGTAGGAATAACTTTGAGCGTGAATTTCTTCTTGGAATGCTTGGATATTCAATAAAGATGCCACTTCAGATGCTGTAATATAACGGCTCAAATTAGGCAAGTTTTCAGATTGAATAGAATCAAGGAAGTTCAAGAATGCAATAATTTTGTCGAATGCACGACGCGTTCGTAATCTGTTAAGTATGGGAATTGCTTAACGTCTTCATTCAAGGAAATCTCTTCAGGAATCCAGAAGTTGTTGAGCATTGTACGGTACATTTGGTTCGCCCAGTCGTACTTGATACGGTTCCATTCGCGAAGGTTTGTGGTATTGCCGCCAATCATAGATTGCGTGCCACGTTCACCGTGTTCGTTGAAAATTAGTTTTTTATCCATAGGGGACTCCTTTATATTATCTAGGTCGTCAAGATTTATAGTGCTGGTGAAAGTATCCTTCTCGAAATCGGTTCTGTTTCTATATTGAAGAGCAGCTAGTGCATTCGTCCATTTCAAGGGATTGGTTACGGATGTAGTAGATTGTTTTAATCCCTTGTTTGTAGGCTTCTACGTAAAGGTCAAGAATTTCTTTTCGCTTTCATTTGAGGCGTGATATACAAGTTGAAAGATTGCGCTTGGTCAATATGACGTTGACGCACGCCACAAGCTTTGATGGACCATTGTTGGTCGATTGTATGCGCCTCTTTGTAGAGCCAGAAAGTTTTATCGTTCAAATCTGGTGCAGTTTTTGGAGTGAAAGAACCTTTCTTCTCTTCGATGAAGAATTTTTTAAAGATAGGATCGATACCAGCTGTTGTATTTCGCAATGTTGGATGTAGAACCTGTAGGAGCTACGGCCATTAAGTAACCATTGCGGATACCGTATTTTGCAACATCTGCAGCCAGTTGTTTCCAACGATCGGATGTGTAGCCACGACGCGTGAAATATTCACCAGTTTCCCATTCGGAACCTTTGAACGCTGGGTATGCACCTTTTTCTTTCGCAACTCCATGGAAGCTTTAATCGCATAGAATGCGATGTTTTCAAATAATTTGTCCGCAACTTCGATATGTTCATCGGATTCCCATTGGATATCGTGGTTTACAAGGTAGTGGTGGTAACCAGAAGTACCAAGACCAATAGCACGGTATTTATCAGAAGTCATGCGAGATTCTGGTACTGGTGCTTGGTTGATGGAAATAACATTGTCTAACATGCGAATTTGAAGGGCAATGTTTTCTTCCAATTCTTCGTCTGTAATGCGACCGAGGCTGATGGAGTTTAAGTTACATGTAACCATGTCACCTGTGTTTGTTTTTGTAGTAATTGTACCGTCTTCGTTGATGATTTCTTCAGCAAGATTAGTGAAGCCAACGTTTTGTGCGATTTCGTGGCACAAGTTGGATGCGTAAATCATACCTGCATGTTTGTTAGGATTGGCAGCATTTACAGTATCGCGGAAGAAGATAAATGGTGTACCAGTTTCAACAGCGGAGCGCATGATTTTTTTCATCATATCTAATGCTGGTACTTCGATGCCGTGTAAGTTAGGATCTTGTTCACATTCGAGGTAACGTTTTGTGAATTCTTTATTGTCATCAGTATCGTAATAGTCCTCTAAGGAATAGCCCTTTACAGCCAAGATTTCATGAGGATCGAAGAGGGTGAAGTTTTCACGAGCTAACATACGTTCCATGAAGATGTTTGGAACGGAGATAGCAGGGAAGATATCGTGCGCTTTACGACGGTCATCACCATTATTTGTACGAAGTTCTACGAATTCGTAGAAGTCTTTATGCCAAATATCAAGTGTTACTGTAGCGCCGCCCTTACGTTTACCCAATTGGTCTACTGCAACTGCAGTATCATTGTACAAAGCGGATCCAAGGAATAACGCCACCAGAGGAGTTTTTGAAGCCGCGAATATCGGAGTTCAATGCACGAACTTTACCAAGGTAGATACCAAGAGCTCCACCGTGTTTAGATACGCGAGAGAACTTGCTGTTTACGTCGTAAATGGACCATAAGTTGTCGTCTACACCAGAGATGAAGCAAGAGGACAATTGGTGAAATGGTGTACCGGCATTTGCCAAAGTAGGTGTAGCTGTTGTCATTTTTAGTTGACTCATCAAATCGTAGAATTTCTTAGCGTATTCTACTTTGTTTTCCCCTTCTACAAGAGCCAAATGCATTGCGATAGCCATGAAACGTTCTTGAGGTAATTCAAAGATTTCTTTGTTAAAACCTTTTACCAAGTAACGGTCAGCCAATAATTTGAGACCTTCATAGTTGAAGAGATAGTCGCGCTTAGGTTTGATATAATCGCCTAATTCTTGTAATTCGTCAGCGGTGTATTCTGTAACGAAGAAGTCTGCGTATTTTTTCTCTTCTACAAGCATGTTGACTAGATTTGGGAAGTTGCCGTAGCCAAATGCTTTGTAACGACGAGTAATAGCGGCTTCTTTATAGAGATCGAACAAGAATAGGCGGGCTGCTACGAACTGCCAATCTTGGTTCATTTTATTAACTTGGTTTGCCGAAGCCGTCGTCTTTTTTAGATATAACTTTTTCGATGGCTGTTTGGACTAAAGTCTTTTTGAATTTCTTTAGTGGTCATGCCATCAACGAATTGCAACTTCGCATCCATTTCCAATTCTAGTGGATCACAAGAATCTAACCCCAAACATGCGAAGGCTATCATTCGTTTCGTTTTTTTCAACGGACAACGGCTCAAAATGGCCATCCCGCTTCTTGATCATAATCTCCATTACTGTTCCCCTTGAGAGCTTAAAAGTCATAAAACTGTTAATTTAGTCGTATAAGCATATATAAGATTAGAATGAATTATATAAAAATATCTTTAAGTTGAGTCTAATCAGAAAAATAAGAAAACTACTATATATGGTAGTTTTCTTATTTGGCTTATACATTATGTTACGATTATAGCGAAAAAATCTATATATTCAATATTGACATTTGGAAATTTTTTAATATAGTTTTACAAAAAATGTCGATATGGCTGAAGATGCCTTAAATTACTAGCTTTCATAATTAATTATATAATACGCTAAAAATAATTCTTCGTGCGCTGTCTTGATATGCGTAGTAGGAGTGGATTAAGAGTTTGTATCCCGTGCCTTCTATAATGACTGAATCTGAAGCCGTTTTTGGAACAGTGAGGAATTTTTCATATATATGATGAACTTCGGTCACACCATTTGGTAGAGATACCTCTAAATCAAGACCTTCATTGATGAATCTAAAGTTGATAGATTCATAGGATGCTGTTGGTATGTCAGCTGTACTATCAGCAGGCTCACGTACTTCTAATTCGATGTTAGAAATGAATTTATTATATCCTACAAGCGAAAAATAACATGAGGTTCTTCAACGGCCGTAAAGCTGATAAACTGAATATTTCGTTCCTATATATTTCCGTTTCTCCTAGTTTTGAAGAATCCCCCTGTATAATCGTCCTGCCATAGTCTGTAAAATCAGGGTTAAATGTTTCTGTAATAGGCAAGTATACGTGCCATTGACCGTCAATTTTCGTATAGTTTGTAAACTCTTGATGGGATGTGTAACCGATAAAAGGCATTAAAAGGACTGCACCTAAAGCGAGCGCCATAATCGTTGTATGGATCGATGGAGTCAAACGCTTTACAAAGGAGTATACATTATGTGCTAAGAAGATTAGATTGAATGCGGCTACGTAAATCGTATTGAGCCAGAGTACGGGCTCATTTATTACGCGCTTGCCAATTAGGATTAAGCACAATATTGTAATCGTAATAAATAAGAAACATAGGATCTCTTTGTGTCTTGCTGCTTTCACTAGACCTGAAACTAGCCAAGTAAAATAGATAGAAAATGGCTACATACGGATAATATGTGTAAAGGAACCGTGCATCTTCACGGAGGCCTAAGAGGATTAATACCAAGTAGATATTAGCAAGAATGCCTGTAATGATGGACGCTTTTGGTAGTATAAGGCCAAAAACAATATTAAAGAATGAATTTGGTTCTGGCGGTCCATCAAGCTCCTCTTTGTAAGTACATAGCATAGACATACAGATAAAAATGTTAATAGACGCCAGAATTTTAAAGATTAGATCGTCAAAGGTGAATGGTTTATCCAAAATGATGAAGAAAACCATAGAGTCATGATTATGACGACATTGTACAGTGTTGATGTAACAATGGTAATACCAATTCGTTTCAGGCGATTGATGATTTCGCCGATGTAGTATTCTCCAGGCGATGTAAAATATAGAGCAATCATAGAGTACAGCCATAGATATGATATGTTTTCTGTGGCTAGCTCGATGCCTGTATGTGATGGTACGTTTCATGAATCGTATATAGACCAACGCTGATACCTATGCTTAATAATGTATATACTACGGAGAACTTTTCGATCTCGTGTTATATATGATTGTAGTATGACGATGAAGAAATACAGCCCATAGAACCAAAGGTCTATATCGGCAAACCAATCTTGCTCTAGATAAAACGGTGTACATGAAAATACGGCAATTAATGCCAGTAATATAGGTGACTGCGTTGCTAGGTCACGCAGCGAAGACCATAAATGTGTAATTGCAGATTTCATAGATTCTCTCCCCTTTATAAAAATAAATGCCCCCTCTTATCTGTAGTATACATGTTTTCTAGTGAAAGTCCTATGAGGTTTTACAGGCGTCTGAATTTACATTACAATAACATTAAGATCTAGTATTTATAGAAAAAGAGGTCGTTCACATGGAGTTCTCTTATTTTTTACCAGTACATATCCAATTTGGTTGGGATAAAGTCGATAGTGTTGCTGATTTTTGTTAAGCCTTATGGCAATAAAGCGCTCATCATAACAGGGCGGACAAGTGCCAAAAAATCTGGACTATATGACCGTGTGACGGCAAACTTGATGGCACATATTGAACATGTTTGTTTTGATCAAGTGGATGCCAATCCCTTTGACGACGACTGCCTTGGACGGCGCTGCTTTAGCTAAATCTGAAAGCTGTGATATGGTTTTGCCATCGGCGGTGGATCCATTATGGATTGTGCAAAGGGCATTGCTTTTATGGCGGTGAATGACGGCGACATTAATGATTATATCTTTAACCGTAAAAACCAGTGATAAGGCGTTGCCTCTTATTGTAATTCCTACAACCTGTGGCACTGGTTCTGAAGGTAATGGCTTTGGTGTACTTACTAATCCCGAAACAGGGGACAAGAAATCCTTGCGATGTAATGCCATCGTACCAAATGTATCCATTGTAGATCCTGCTGTAATGGGTACAATGCCTCCTCATGTATTGGCATCTGTGGGCTTTGATGCACTCTGTCATAATATCGAGGCGTATACCTCTAAAAACGGCACAACCTTTTTACCGATGCATTAGCTCATTATGCAGTAACATTATTAGCACAATATCTTGTGCCTCTATATAAACATGTGAAAGCAATGGCTGAATGGCAAAACAGCTGTTCTCAACGAAATTCAATTAACAAAAGCATGGGAGTCCGTTACATTGGCTAGCACCATTGGCGGTATGGTTATCAATACAGCAGGCGTCACACTTGGTCATGGTATGGAACACCCTGCTAGTGGCCTTAAGAATATTACTCACGGTGTAGGCCTTGCCGTTATTGAACCTGTTGCGGTGGAATATACATGGAGTGCAAACCCCTGATAAATTTGGTGCCTTAGCTCGTATATTCAACCACGGAGATGGATCCGAACTAGGTGAAGCATTACGCTTGATTGTACATGACCTAGACCTTACTACAAACCTTACAGAACTTGGTTTTTACAAAAAAAGACATTCCTTGGCTTGTCGATAACGTGTATGTCGTAGCAACCGGCAATATTGCTAATACAATGGCCGATGTGAGTCGTGAAGATATAGAAATGTTGTATAAGAAAATGTTCTAAGTATTGTCATGATAGGAGAGAGTTTTGTTTCAAGGATTTTATGGTTTATTAACGGTTATGCTATGCGTGTTGTTTGCAATGTGGTAGACGCTATTTAACATAGCACCTATTACATACATGTTTTTGGTATAGCCATAGTATTGAGTGTGTTACTGCAATATGGTCGCTTTAAGAAACAAACCATATCTGAAAAAGCCCATAGCCGACTAGCTTGGCGGTTTATTTATTGTTATAACCCTTTGTATATCTTGGCTCGTAGCTGATTGGCTTAAGTATGATCTTAATACAAGCGTTGAACAGTTTGAGGATTTTAAGTACAGTACCACTGATTGAAACGGGGATGGCCTAATAATAGCGAATTACCAGAAGGGCTTAAATCTCCTGAGCAGCTTTCAGAAAGGTATTGATAAGGTATCTATGGTACGAACAGATGTTGCTTGGGCTACTGCGTATCCTTATCGTTATGTAGTTTTAGAGGGAGACCCTAAAGTAATTGCTCAATATGAGGCAATAGCAAAGCAAAATGCAGCCTATACAGCGCAAATTGATGCGGATGGTGTATTGCGTGATTTAGAAAGTGGGGAAAAAAGCGGTTTATATCTCATCCTAATAGCTATCGCATTATAGAGAGTATTGAAGAAGAACCTCTTAAATTTACCACAACGGAATTTTTATAGAGTGGTTGCGCTTTGCACCTCGAAAAGAAACAAAACAGTAGTGAAGGATACATATAATTCTACCTTGGAAATCATAGACTATATGTCTTTGTAGACGATGGGAATACAAAAAGACCTCATTTTGTGGAACTTTTGATTAGTAATGATGGGACACGAGCTGTGTTTTATCAGTCTAAGTAAGGATTATATATTGTGAATCGATTTATTAAACTTTTACAAATGCTAATAGGCCCTCCTTGTGGTAAACATATTATTCTATCAATCGTATTCTTTGCCTTTTTTTTTGGGGAAATGCACATGTTCAATTGCCAGGACTATGGTTTGTAATTGTAGGTGTAATCTTAGTACTATCAATAAGAATACAGTTTTATTACTACTTTTATCATTTAACATTACCGAAGAAACACATTTTATATGCTTGGTGTACATTGGTTGTAGCAGTACCTTTATTATTAATGTCTATGTTTATATATGAGATTCTTTTTGAAGTGAAGTTAATGATGTATCACGATGGAAACAAAGATGGCCAGTAAAATGCAAACAGTATTACCAGATCATTTTAGAGACCCCTGATATAGTGCCGAAAGGATTGCATCCTATATCTTCAAGGGGGAACAATAGAGTTTTTTTATGATTTCACAACCACTATTGTTTTTGAAGGTAACCGAGAAGTTGTAAAAAGAATTTGAGAAAAACTGTTGCCGAATCCTCAGCACCTGGCGTAGTTATTACACCGGAGTTATTTAAGGAGGGTGCACATATAAGTCTGTGGCAGACTCTCCATTTTTTCAAAAGGGGATATACAAAGCACTTATGACCTTTTAATTGAAGATTATACAAAGTGGAACTTATTTGTGTGGCTTCTATATGGTCGTCAATTAGCAGGTGGATATTATCAACTTGAACAAGTTCCTACCTATGGCTATACGGTTTATGTTATACACCGAGAGAGTGGACTTGATTCGTATGTGATTTATTTTTGTTTAGCCCTGATCGTACTCGTGTTGTCTTCTATGATTTTATAGTGACGCATTAATTGAATATATTAATCTGTATATCAAATTATTTGGTTTGACAATTTTAAAACATATCTTTACAATGGGTTTTATAAAGAGACTCGGATGTGACAATTATCCCAGCCCCAAGGGCTGGATTTCTTTATTAGTCTCTAGTAGTTTTATTAGTTGAGAGGTGTTTTTATGGCAGATCAAAATAACAAAAATGTTGATGCCTTAGCGCAAGAGATTACCTTGAAAAAGTCGTGGTCAAGGTAAATTGCGTCAGTTCATATTATGGATGGGTGCGCTCATCATTGGCGCTATCTTAGGATGGCAACATATTCCGGTTTAAATGAGCTCTTTAATTTTATTGCAGCAGTCTTTACATTTGTTCCAATTCATTGCGATTCCAACAGTGTCTTTAGCGGTTATTACTACATTATCTATGCTAGGTGCTAAAAGGACACAGGTCGTATCTTTGGTCATGCTGTAGTGTATACATTGTTAACAACAATTTGTGCAGCGGCTGTTGGTCTTGGTTTTATTCCTTTGGATTGCGCCAGGTAACTTACCACTTGATGTAATTGGTGCTGGCGCATCCCAAGTACCAGAAAAACTCGGCACTGTTACCTATTACGATCATTTCTTATCTGTTATTCTAACAATATCTTGCAACCTTACTTACAAGCTAACGTATTGTCCGTTATGTTCATTTCTGCTTCTGTTGGTTTAGCTTTTGCTTTCATGCCTCGTACAGAAAGATCGTGAAGCGGTGTTGAAAGTGTTATTTGGTTTACAAGAGTTATTGTTCACCTGGATTAAAGCATTGCTTTATGTATTGCCAATCGGCATCCTTGCCTTTGCAGGTCAATTATCTGCACAAATCGAAGCAGGGGTCATTGTTGGTGCATTAGGTAAATATACGGCTGTTGTTATCGGTGGTAACTTGATTCAATTCTTTATTGTAATTCCATTGTTCTTGTTATTCCGTGGTTTAAACCCTATCGATGTATTCCGCAAAATGTCTCCAGCCGTAGCTGTTGCATTGTTCACGAAATCTTCTGCTGCTACATTGCCTGTTACATTGGCATCTGCTGAGGATAATTTGAAAGCTCATCCTGCAGTAGCTCGTTTCGTATTGCCAATTTGTACAACTATTAATATGAATGGTTGCGCAGCTTTTATTCTTGTCACATCCTTTATTCGTAATGCAAAATGCGGGAATGGAATTAACTATGGGTACAATGGTGGCTTGGTTATTTCATTGCTGTTCTCGCTGCGATTGGTAATGCGGGCGTTCCAATGGGTTGTTACTTTTTCTTAACCTTATCCTTGATGAGTTCCATCGGTGTACCAATTGGTTTGCTTGGTATCATCTTACCAATCTATACGATTATCGATATGATTGAAACCGCCGAAAACGTATGGTCTGATGCATCTGTATGTGCCATGGTTGATAATGATTTGAAAGGTACATTAGACGATCCTGACTCTCATGATGACATGCCTCAATTCCAAGGTGGTAGATTGTACTTAATAAAAGTATAATATATATATAGGTTACCTCTTATATGTGAGGTAACCTATTTTCGTCTTCAAATCATAGATTATAAAATTGTGCCATTTATACTATTTTCTGGAAAACGATTCTTGGTATAATTAATTAAAAAGGGGATGACTATGGATAGACAATTAAGTGCATATTTAAATGGACGAGAACCACAAGTGGCTACAGATATTGATGTTATAACTGCAGCGGTAGCAGTGCCATTGCTTGAAATTGATGGTGAGGATCACGTCCTATTTACGGGCGTAGTCAGACCTTACGTAGACAGCCTGGTGAAATTAGTTTTCCTGGTGGACATTGAAAGCACCGATAAAACTGGAGCTGCTGCGGCTATTCGTGAATGCTCGGAAGAAAGGGATAGATACAGAGCAAATTGAATTGTTAGGTGCATTAGATTGTTTAGTATCTGCCAAAATTACATGCAGTGGCGGTACGTTTACATACGGATGAATTTCGCCCTAATATTGATGAGGTCGGTGAAATTTTTTACGGTACCACTTTCGTATTTATTGAATATGGAACCAACGGTAGGGCTTTAGATAGAACTAACCATTATGAGATTTTCCGTTCCATTTATTAGAAGGGTATCAAATAGATTGGAAAATTCGGCAGAACTATTCTGTTTTATTTTATCCTATAAGCAATATACGATATGGGGATTAACAGGTCAGTCCTCAAAAATTTCTTAGATTTATAGACAAGGTAATACTATATAAAATGAAAATAACGAAATAACTTCATTTGATAAAGAATTGAATAAATTCCTCAACCTAAGTGCCTAATACCTGGTGGCCTTGGTTTATGGGAAACCTATTTTCGTAAAATTTGTACAGCTTGGGGCCGTATCGATAGTGAAATTAGACCTCAGCACATCATATTTTCCGCCGATAATGGGTGCAATATGGAAGGTTATGTAGGCTATAACTATGAGGTAACGCAAAAAGCAGTCGCGTAATATGCTCTTGGGTCGTTCGTCGGCGACGCAATTTTGTAACTTTAACAATATTCCTTATGAAGTTGTGGATGTAGGAATTGCCTCAGATGATGGCATCGGGTGGATCGCAAGGTCGCAAAGGGGACAAAGAATATATTAAACCATCCTGCTATGAGTGAGGATGAATTTAATAGTGCCTTTCAAGCTGGCTATGAACGGATTGAACATTATTATAAAGCAAGGGATAAATCTTTTTCCTTTGGTGAAATGGGACTCGGTAATACGACGACCTCTGCCTGTGTGTTGTCTGCCTTAACTGGAGCGGATCCCACTGAAACAGTAGGACCTGGTTCTTGGCCGAATAAACCAGATTTGATGAAACGAAAAATTGATTTTGTGCGCGCTGTATTAGATAAGCATAAGACTAGTATCGTTTCTGACAGTGAAGTTGAAAGAGTTCGTAAAATCAGCCCATGTAGGGGGCTTTGATATTGCTGCTATTCTTGGGGCTATGCTGCTTGTGTTGAGTTTAAAAGCCCTTCGTCATTGATGGCTTTATTACAGCTGTATCAGCAGTTTGTGCGGCACATATGAATGATCGTGTTAAGGATTATGCATTGCCATCTCATAACTCTCGAGAAAAAGGCACAGAGCTAGCTTTATCAGAGGTAGATATTACACAAGATATGGTTCCTATACAAGCACAAATGTCGATGGGGAAGGTACAGGTGCTATCTTGATGGTTCAAATGTTAAAAACCACACAATACATGTTTGTAAATGTGGGGACCTTTGCAGATTTGATGAAATTATAAGGAGAAAGAATGAAAATAAATAAATACTTTGATATACATTTTGAACGAGCCGATGATGCAACCATTGCTAAAAGGTTGATAGGTGGGGCTAAGGTTAAGGGTCCTGCGTTGGTTATCCTGATCCTCTCCATGTTTATTGCCTCTATTGGGTTAAATATGAATAGTACGGCAGTTGTTATTGGCGCTATGCTTATATCGCCGTTGATGGGACCTATTTTAGCAACTGGTTTTGGCTTCGCTACGCTTAATTTTACAGTTGTAAAAAGCGGTATTTTAAGATTATCCTTACAGATTACGATTGCTGTTTTGGCATCTACTTTATATTTTTATATTTCCCCCGTTCAGACGGCTACATCTGAACTATTAGCGCGTACAGAACCGAGTATTTTTGATGTATTCATTGCTATATTTGGTGGGGTAGCTGGGATTATTGGGCAAACGCGTAAGACCTTAGATAATGTTATACCAGGTGTTGCGATTGCGACTGCACTTATGCCACCACTATGTACGGCAGGATATGGACTTGCTAATGGAAATTGGAACTATTTCTTTGGGGCTAGCTATTTATTCTTTATAAATGCATTTTTCATCTTCTTTGCATCTTTTATTGTTTTTAAAGGGTGTATATAGTTTGCCATTTCATAAACAAGCAGAAGAGGTTAATCGTCGTAACCAGCTAATATTTCTCGTGATTGGTCTTATTATGGCTATACCAAGTATTTATGCAGGCTATGATATGACCATCAAGTATTCTGAGTCAAATCATATGGAGCAGTTTATTAAGAATGATATTAATCAAGATGGACGTCGACAAGTGATTGATTATTCATTGGATCAAACGAATAAGCTAGTAGACATAGTAGTTATAGGAGCTCCTGTAACTTCAGAGGAGCAAGCCCAGTTGGATGACAAGTTACAGAAGGATGAGTACTTTGCAGCCTTATACATTACGATTTGTTAATAGCGTAGATGAGAAAAAATCTACTATGGATAAGACGAACTTGAATAAATCTTCAGAGAATCTTGAAACATATAAAAACTTGAGTAATCTATACCAACCGACTTATCAATTAGTAAGTGATACTATAAATACTATGAAAACGACAGAAGCTGAAGCAAAGGCGTTATTCCCGTTTTGTAAGCAAAAGTGGAAGGCATGCCTTTAATAGATAATCTAGAACAGCCTAAAAGCGAGTCGCTATATGGTGATTATCCATACTACATCCACTATATCTGATGCAGATTTGAAACGAATAAAAGCTTGGTTAGGAGGCTAAATTATCAGCACCTGTAACTATTTCTGTGGAGCAAACAACGTCAACTATAAAGGGAGATATCATCCCAGCGTTCTAATTGATCGTTAATAATATATGTATCTGATACAATACCTTCTCATGACAAATTCTATAGATACGAAAAGGGGCTGTTTTGTTACAGCCCCTTTTTAGCATATATGTATTGAATTAATGTTGTATGTTTTGTATATCATCTAAAATGTGTTCAAAATCTAGGTGATTTTGTTGTAATACATCTTCTGGGTTGTATCGGTCGTAGAATTGTTTGGAAATGCCATAGTTTAAGACGTTTATGGACGTTTTTCCATAATAGCTAGCAATTTTTGACCATAGCCACCTTCGAGTTCGCCGTCCTCTAAGGTGATGACGATATTGTGGTTCTTTGTTAATTCATTCAATGTATCAGTGTCTAAACTAGAAATACAAAGTGGTTTGACAAGCGTCGGAAGATATGAATGGCATCATGTATTGCGTGGCTAAGTTCGACCGCCTTATGGTAGAAATTACCGACACCTATGATGGCAATCGTATTACCTGATTGGGTTATGTTACACGACGTTACAGGACATCCTGTTGTATTGGATTGACTAGTTTCGTAAATCGGTGATCCTACAGGAATACGGATGGCGATAGGATGATTATGATGTTCTACTCATAACGAATGGAAGATTCTAATTCCTCTACTGTTGTAGGTGCTAGGTACATGAGATTTGGCATGTTGCTGAGCATAGTAATATCATTGAATCCAAGGTGTGTCATATCCTTATTACCATAAATGGACGCGCGATATACAAGGATCAGTGCATTGCTATTATTAATACATAGGTCATTAATAATTTGATCATAGGCACGTTGTAAAAAATGTACTGTAAATCGGTAAAATCGGTGTGCCACCGTTGTGGGCAATGCCAGCAAAGTAATGTCGTGGCATGCTCTTCCGCAATGCCTACGTCGATGTATTGAGCACCTAATTTTTTCACGTATATCTTTGGTTAAACAGAAACCGCCAGGCGTAGCGGCTGTAACGATACATGCAGCTTTGTTTTGCTCCAGTGCATCAATAAGTTGTTTTGCCACAATGGATTCATAGCTATTAGTATAGCGTTTTTTTGTTTCCCCCGGTGTCGATATCAAAACCAGATGGATTGTGAAAGCTTTCAGGATTGGTAATAGCCTTGTCGTAACCGTGGCCTTTTGTCGTATGGATGTGGAGCACTGTTGGTGTTGTCTCTGTTTTACATTCTTTTTAGAGCCTTTATTACGGTTGGCAACGAATTGCCAGCGTCGATGTAACGATATGAAAAGCCAAGAGCTTTAAAGATATTATTAGGGCTTTCACCATTAGTTTCGCGTAATTGTTGAAGATGAGTATATAATCCGCCGTGGTTTTCAGCGATGGATTGTTCATTATCGTTGATGATAATTAAACATTGAGATGACATTGTGGACAAGTGATTCAATGCTTCATAAGCTTCTCCGCCGGAGAGAGCTCCGTCGCCAATTAACGTAATAATTGGATGCGTTTTTATGCTGTAAATCGCGGCCAATCATGAGGCCACAAGCTAAACTGAGGCTTGTGGAAGCGTGGCCTAGGTGAAATGTGTCGTAGGTGCTTTCATCAGGATTGCTATAACCGGATACGGTGTGAAATTTGTCCTTATTTTTAAAGCCTTCGTAACGGCCTGTTAAAATTTTATGAGCATAACTTTGATGGGAAATATCAAATATGAATTGAGCATCATCCAAGGCTGAACACATGATGCAAGGCAACAATAATGTCAGTGGCTCCTAAAGGATGAACCAATGTGACCGCCAATGTGATGTTCTATGGATAATTAAGTTACGTATATGTTGTGCGATGACCTCGAGCTCTGATATAGAGCAGTCGCGCAAATCGCTAGGAATTTGAATATCTGTCAGTTCCATAGGTCTCCTACATGATCCATACTAATGGATAAATCAATTACAGTTAATGAAATATATGACTCATTAATAGCTATTATAACATTATAGACTAAAATTATTTATAAATAAAAGGTAATTCGGTATATTTAGATATATAAATAAGTGATAACTAACCATATTAATTTTAGAATGTATTTACATAACAATATTTTTCACTTCAAAGTGGTATAATAAAAATACATGACATATAGAGTTATATATATTTTATTAGAATAGTCATGTTCTATATACCACATTGGAATATGGCAAAACCTAGAATTAATCTCTGTTTGTTGTATAATATATTTAATATTTAATTTTTTAGATGTGTAGTTAAAAGCTTTATTATTTAACTTTTACTTAAATGTATGAAGAAAAAATGGTGCGAGCGTACCAATTCTTCATTTTTTTTCAAGAGAGGTATATATGCAAAAATCCTTACGTATGGGGATCGATGTTGGCTCTACAACGGTCAAGGTCGTTTTGTTGGACGAACAAGATAATTATTTGTATAAAAAATATATCCGACATTACGCCAATATTTTGGATACTGTTCATACATTGCTACAAGAGGCTCAAGTGGGCTATGAAGATGCAAAAGTACATGTAGCAATTACAGGTTCTGGCGGTATGGCGATGGCTGATAAGGTGCGTATACCTTTTGTACAAGAAGTAATTGCCGAAACAAAGGCGATAAAAGCGTTGTACCCACAAACTGATGTTATTATCGAACTTGGTGGTGAAGATGCTAAGGTTACGTATTTAGGTCGTACTGCAGAACATCGCATGAATGGTTCTTGTGCCGGTGGTACAGGTGCTTTCATAGATCAAATGGCAACATTATTGCAAACTGATGCATCCGGCCTTAATCAATTGGCGATGAATGCGGATACTATTTACCCAATTGCTGCTCGTTGTGGCGTATTTGCGAAAACAGATGTGCAAGCGTTGCTAAACCAAGGTGCATCTCATGAAAATATTGCGAAGTCTGTATTTCAAGCTATTGTAAACCAAACAATTGCAGGTCTTGCATGCGGTCATAAAATCGAAGTGGAATGTAGCATTCCTCGGTGGTCCATTGACATTCTTATCCGAATTACGTCAATGTTTCTGTGACACATTGGAACTTGATGAAGCTTCATCGTATCATCCCTGAAAATGGTGAGTTGTTTATTGCCCCAGGCGCAGCCCTCATGAATGATGAATGTCGTGATATTACAGTAGGTGAATTGACGAAGAAATCGGTGCGCTTATTGGTGTACCAATGGAAGCAACCGATCGTGTGGATCCGCTATTTAGAAATGAAGCGGAATTAGAAGAATTCCGTGCACGTCATGCTAAGGCGGTAACACCGAAGGGTGATATTAACGATGCTGAAGGTCCGTGTTACCCGGTATCGATGCGGGTTCTACGACGTTGAAAGTCGTCTTGATCAATAGCAAGAATGAAATCATCTTCTCTCACTATGGCCCAAATCATGGTAAAACCATTAGAAAAATCCCAAGAACTAATAGAGAAAATCTATAGCTTATTGCCAAAAGGGGCTTACATTGCTCATTCTGGTGTAACTGGATATGGTGAAGCCTTCTTGAAACGCGCTCTTTGGTATCGATATTGGGGAAGTAGAAACAATTGCCCATTATCGGCTGCTCAATTCTTCTGCCCTGATGTATCCTTCCATCTTGGATATTGGCGGTCAAGATATGAAATGTACAAAGGTACGCGATGGATACATTGAAGACATCGTATTGAATGAAGCCTGCTCCTCTGGTTGTGGTTCCTTTATTGATACCTTTGCTACATCCTTGCGTTTGCCGATTGAGCAATTTGTTAAAGAAGGTTTATTGGCACCTATGCCAATCGACTTGGGGTCTCGTTGTACTGTATTTATGAATTCCAAGGTAAAACAGGCGCAAAAAGAAGGGGCTACTGTACCGGATATCGCCGCTGGCCTTGCATATTCTGTTATCAAGAATGCATTGTATAAGGTGCTTAAGGTAAAAGATCCTAAGGAATTAGGTGACCACATCGTCGTACAAGGTGGTACATTCTATAATGAAGCGGTGCTTCGTGCCTTTGAAAAATTAATGGGCGTCGAAGTAATTCGCCCTGATGTATCCGGCTTGATGGGTGCTTATGGTATGGCATTGCTCGCTTCTGAAGCGGCAGAAGAGTTGCAAAATCAACATAGCACATTGCTTGATAGTGACGGTTTAAAATCCTTGCAAGTGTCTACATCCATGCGTAATTGCGGATTGTGCTCTAATAATTGTATGCTTACCATCAATGCATTCTCTGATGGCCGTACCTATGTAACGGGTAATCGTTGCGACCGTGGTGCCGGTGATATGATTCAAGAGAAACATAAGCCGGTTCCAAATATGGTAGACGTAAAATTGCGCCGTTATTTTGATTACTTCCTCAAGAAAAATATTCCTGAGTTTGAAGGTAAATTGCGTATTGGTATTCCTCGCGTCCTCAATATGTACGAAGATTTTCCATTCTGGTTTACATTCTTCAATCAATTAGGCTGCGAAGTGGTATTGTCAGATTATACGACGAAGGATCAATATAATAAGGCTATTGATACCATCCCATCTGATACAGCATGTTATCCTGCTAAGGCCGTTCATGGTCATATTCGTGATCTTGCCCAAGCCCAAGTTGATTTAATCTGGTACCCATGTATTCAACATGGTCCAAAGGAATTTAGCCACGACAATAATTACCATTGCCCTATGGTTATTTCTTACCCAGAATTGATTCGAAACAATATGCAAGATGTGATGGGAAAAACGCCATTTTATGCGCCATTCTTGCCACTAGCAGATAAGAAATCATTGGTGCCTGCTTTGGTGAAAGCCTTAAAAGATTTGCCATTCTCTAAATCTGAAATTTCTAATGCCGTTGAGACTGCTTGGGCCGAACAAGAAAAATGTAAAGGCTGACTATCGCGAGATGACAAAGAAAACTGTATCTCGTCTCGTAGCAGAACAAGTGCCTACCATCGTATTGGCTGGTCGTCCATATCACTTAGACTCCGGTATTAATCATGGTATCCCAGAGCTCATTACCTCTCTTGGTATGGCGGTTCTTACTGAAGATGGTGTAGCACCATTAGGTAAGGATATTAAACATCTTCGCGTTGTAGACCAATGGTCATACCATAGTCGTCTATATCATGCAGCCGAATTTGTAAGTCGTACGGAAGGCTTCCAAATTGTTGAGTTGAACTCTTTCGGTTGTGGTCTTGATTCCATTGTGGCAGACCAAGTAAAGGATATCTTATCTGCAAAGCATAAGATTCATACATTGCTTAAAAATTGATGAAGCGTACAAACTTAGGCGCTGTCACTATTCGCTTACGTTCCTTGCAATCCGTAATGGAACGGGTATGCGTAAACACCATAATCCAGAAGCTCCTATAGAGACCGTTATTGATGATACACCAGCATATGATTATGAACGTGTTGTCTTTACTGAAGAAATGCGTAAGACCTATAAGATTTTGGTGCCTCAAATGTCACCTCTTCATTTCCAACTATTAGAGCCAGTGCTTAAGTCTGAAGCGTTATGACTTTGACATGTTACCAGCACCTACGCGTGAAGATGTAGAGATAGGTCTAAAATATATCAATAATGATGCATGTTATCCTGCTATCATCGTTGTAGGCCAATTGATGAGCGCCTTATTGTCTGGTAAATACGATGTTAATAAAACAGCTGTTATCATCTCTCAAACCGGTGGCGGTTGTCGTGCTACCAACTATATTGGTTATTTGCGTAAAGCCCTCATCGATGCAGGTATGAAAACAAGTTCCAATTTTGTCACTTAATGCGAGTGATATGGAACGCCAACCAGGTTTCAAATTGACAAAATCCTTCTTGCATCGCATGATTCAAGCCGTAGTATACGGCGATGCATTGATGCAATGTGTATTGGCTACGCGCCCTTATGAAATTAATCCAGGATCTGCAGATGCATTGTGCGATTATTGGGTTAAGAAATTACGAGAACGCATTACAAAGGCTAATATATTCCAATATAGTAAATATATTAAGAACATCATCGAAGACTTTGACAATTTACTGGTCGATAAATCCAAACCAAAACCTCGTGTTGGCGTGGTAGGTGAAATCTACGTTAAATTCCATCCAAGTGCGAATAATCACATCAATGAACTCATAGAAAAGAAGGCGGCGAGGTTTAACCTCTGGTCTGTTAGACTTCTTCTTGTACTGTGCTATGGATAGTACATATCGTGCTAAACACTTAGATGGTACATGGCTTTCTGGTTTCTTTGGCTCCTTTGGCTCGTGAAGCATTAGAATTGTACCGCTTACCATATGCAAAGGCCGTTGCTGCATCCAAGCATTTTGATCCATTGCAACGTATGACGAAGGTTGCAAAAAGAGGCTGCCCATTATATTGACCTTGGTAACCAATGTGGCGAAGGTTGGTTCCTTACAGGCGATATGATTGACCTCATTGAAAAAGGTGCAAAACAAGTCGTTTGCTTGCAACCATTTGGCTGTTTACCTAACCACGTTAGTGGTAAAGGCATGGTAAAAACATTATCTGAGGCATATCCGGATGTGCGTATTGCAGCTATCGATTATGACCCAGGTTCTAGTGCGGTAAACCAAGCAAACCGATTGAAGTTGTTGTTAGCAACAATGTTTGAATGATAATATAATCGTCAATATATATAATCACCGTATAAGAAAAAGCGTCCCTGATATATATCCCTTTTACTGGTTCTCCAGTAAAAGGGGTACATATCACTAGGGACGCTTTTTTTATGAAATTAATTAATCTTCTTTTATCATAGTATAGAAGCATACTAATGCTAATACAGCACATACAACCATAACAATCCCCATAGGGATGCCGGTATGACTGCCACCAATACCAACCAATGGGGATACAAACCCGGCTGAAAACATGCCTGCAAATCCTAAAATAGCAGAGGCGCTACCTGCTTTGTGTCCATATTTGGCCATTGCCATAGAGAAACCTGTTGATCCAAATACAGATACGGTACAAACTGTACAGAACAGAATGATACTAGTTACAATAAAGGACCAATTAAAGTACATCGCACAAAGGAATAGGATAGAGCCAACCGTTAATTGCAATAGACTAGTATGTAAAATGGTTCTTATTTTTACAACATTACTTACTTTGGCACTGATCACGCTAGCTAGGATAATACCGCAACTGTTAATCCCAAACATATAACTAAACTGCTGGGCAGATAAATTGAATATATTTTGATATACAAAGGATGAACCTGAAATATAGGCAAAGAAACCGCCAAAGGCGAATAGCTGAACTAGAGTCTGACCTAAGAAAGAGCTATCTTTAAGTAGAGTACTATAGTTTTTAAATGCTGTTGCTATACCACCGGAAATACGTTTTTCTGGTGGTAGGCTTTCAGTAAAAAAGAAAGAGCCTATAAGCAACACTGCGGAGAATGCGGCAAGGACAAGAAAAATAAAGCGCCACGTAGAAAATAGTAGAAGCTGACCACCTATAAGTGGTGCAATAACCGGAGCTAATCCGTTGACGAGCATGAGTAGAGACATGAGTCTCATTAATTCCTTACCAGATGCAAAGTCTCGGGAGATAGCCTTAGCAATAACAACTCCGATAGAACCTGTTAAACCTTGTAAAAATCGTGCAACTAGTAAAATCTCAATATTGGGCGAAATAGCACAGAGTATACTAGCGATTACACAGAGGATATTACCAATGATGAGTGGTTTTCTTCGCCCCAATGAGTCACTAAGAGGACCGCCAATCAATTGACCGATAGCGATACTAAAAGTCATAATACCAATTGTCATCTGAATGAGGGATGCATTTGTATTAAGTTCATGAGGCATGATTGGTAATGCTGGTAGATATAAATCAGTACCAAGTGGTGTGATGGCCGTAAGAAGCCCTAGAAATACGACAATGAATAAAGATATTTTCTTTGTAGACTCCATAAAATCTCCTATATTAAAAAGGAAAAATAAAAGTCTGCGAATCGCACTTCGCAGACTGCATTTGATTTTATCTATTTAATAAGGGTATTGTAACATGATTAATAAGAAAAAGCTATAGGTTTATAAATGAGTAACAGGGGTATTGCTTATTAGTATTTGAAATAAAAAGAACAGCTCACGAATGAGCTGTTCATTTATATTACCAATTCTTAGAAGAAGATGTGGTGAATTTCATGGATGAAATGTTGACCGAAGAAGGAGATACAACCATGCATGATGATGAAGATGATGAAGTATTTGAACGCGCTGTTCATGATAACACTTGCTTCGATTTCATGTTCTAAGTTGTGAGCTTCTTCTGCATTGATTTCTTTTTGGTTTTCTAAGTATGCTTTTAAAGCAGGACCTACGGCACCAATAGAAATTGCAATGGATTGTGGGGACAACATTTTGCCGATACCAGCTGCACCGGAGTTAACAGCTGCTAACCAGAAGCCAAGATCTTCATAACCAACAGGGTTTAAGCCTTGAGCTGCTGCGATTTGAAGTGGTCCAAACAATACGTTGGAGTTTGTACCGGAACCTGTTAAGAACGCACCCAATGCACCTACGATAGGAGCGAATAGAGGGTACAAAGTACCTGTACCAGCAACCATTGCTTTCGCAATATCTGCAGTCATACCAGAGTATGTCATCAATTTAGCTGTCATAACAACTGTGATGATTGTAAGGTATGTGAATTTCAAGTTTTTAACTGTGCTACCCAATGTACCAAAGATTTCACCAGCTTTTTGCTTTTTTGGATGAAACCACCAACGATACCAGCGATGAAAATCATGATACCAGGAGTTGCAATCCATACGAATGTGTAAGGTTTTGCACCAGGACCTTGGTAAATAGGTACAGATGTTTTAATGGATGCAAGAGGACCATTAATTGCAGGGAATAATTTAGAAGTTAATAACAATAATACGAAGATTAAAAGATGAATGGCATTGCAGCTACAAGGCCTTCGCCACCAGAAACTTTAGGGACTTCGCCAGTTTGTTTAACTGCGTATTTAGGATCATTAGGAGGCATAATTTTTGCACAAGCGATGATAACTGCCATGATAACGATGGATGCAGAAATTACGGATAATTCTGGACCCATTACAGCGTTGATTACAGTTTCAGGAACTGCTAATGCTAAACCAGAAAGTAATGTTACAAGGAATACGCCTTTTAACGCTTTAACACCGCCACCAATAATCATAACAACGAAGAATGGTGCGATAAGGTTAAGTAAGAATAATTGTACGGAAATGAATGTACCTAAATGGCTTGGATCAAGGCTTGTTAAGGAAGCCAATGTAGTTGTTGGGATACCAATGGAGCCGAATGTTGTTGGTACGGAGTTTGCAACGAGACATGCGATGATAGATTTTAGTGGGTCAAAACCTACGGCAACCATCATAGCAGCTGGAATTGCAACGGCTGTACCAAAAGCCAGCCATACCTTCCATGAAGGCACCGAAGCCCCATGCAAGTAATAATGCAAGTACACGAGTATCAGATGTTACAGAGGAAAGCATGGTTTTAATAGTTTCCATAGCTTTCGTATGTACTACCAAGTTGTAAACGAAGATAGCTGCTGTAATAACTAATAGGATAGGCCAAATTGCCAATGCGGCACCTTCAAAGGGCACCAGTGACCATAATAAATGGGTCGGATTGGAATGCTGTAATAGCGATGATGAAAGAACCGATTGCAGCAACACTTGTTGCTTGCCATGCAGGTAATTTCAAGATGGATAACGCTACGATCAACCAAATGATTGGAGATAGCGCTAATAGAACGGTGAGAGCACTCATTTCTAAAATCATCCTTTCAAGAAAAAATAAAAATATATGCTTAACAGGACGATGTAGCAATAATCAATTTAATTGATGAGTAATTCGCTATTGGATTAAGTTGTAAAAGTTCAGTAATAATAAAAGATTACAATAAAATAACAGATATACTTATCAGAAAAAAGTGATATATCTCTTAAAATTTTTTAACCTCATAGCTTATGAGGTTAAAAAATATAAGAGAGGGGACATAAACAGTGTTTATGTCCCCCTCTGTACTAACTACATGTCCGTGTTAGGGCCAACACTAATTAGATATTAGTAGTTACCTTTGAACATTGTAGCAGGAGCTTCTGGTACATAATCGCCGAAGTAGGATTTGAAGTCTAAACCTAATTCATTGCAAAGATCTTGAACTTCAAGCATTGTACCGTTAAGTACAGGAATGCCTTCAGCTTTAACTTTAGCAACAGATTCATGTTCTTTTTCGCCATGAGTATAGATGCGGTCTTGACCTTGAGCTTTAGGAGCTTCACGTAATTCTTGTAAGAATTGAGAGAAGTGTTTTTTGATTTCAGCTGGGTCACCGAAGAATTCAGGGTTGATAGCCATGAAGCCGTGGCAGATATTGGATTTGCCGCCAACCATACATTTATTGGAAGTACCACCTTGGGGAAAGGATGGAGGAGAACAATTCAGCAATCATGCCGTTACCATAACCTTTGTGGCCGCCAAGAACTTCTGTAGCACCACCTAAAGGGAAGGATACCGCCGCCTTCATGACGGGAAATGTTGCCCAATACTTCAGCTGCGTCAGTGGAAAGGAACGCCGTCTTTGTTAACAGCCCAGCCATCTGGAGTAGCTTTGCCCATTTTATTGTACATTTCAAGTTTACCACGAGTTACTACTGTAGTGGAGCAATCGAAGAAGAAGTCAACAGGATCAGCTGGTACAGTCCAAGCGATAGGGTTAGAACCAAGCATAGCTTTACGAGCATATGTAGGAACCATGATTGCTTCGGAGTTTGTACAAGAGAAACCGATTAAGCCTTGGTCGGATGCCATTTTAGCATAGTAACCGGCGATACCGTAGTGGTTGGAGTTACGTACGGATACGATACCAACACCGGATTTTTTAGCTTTTTCGATAGCCATTTCCATAGCTTTATGACCCAATAATTGACCCATGCCGTCATGACCGTCGATAACTGCAGAAATTGGAGTTTCTTTTACGATTTCAGGTTTAGCATCGATTTTAATCAAGCCGTTGGAGATACCTTTGTGGTAACGTACCATACGTTGCATACCATGACTTTGGATACCGAATAAGTCGGAAGTCAAAAGTACGTCTTGGATGATGTCAGCTTCTTTTTCGGAAAAACCGAATTTTTGGAAAGCATCCATGCAAAGTTTGTGAAGTGTTTCATAAGGGAAAAGTACAGTGTTTTTAGCTTCTGCCATTGTTAAAACCTCTTTTCAGAAAATATGACCTGATATAGTTGACTCCACTCCGTTATATCAATGAATGTGATATGATGTCCGGTGAGTTCTATATCCTCTCAAATGACAATGTCAGTATAGCACACAAAGTTGAGTTATTGAATAGTTTTACATAACTTAATGCATTACATAATTTGCATAACTTACGTGAAATTTATCACACAGGTTAACAAAAATCACTGAAATAATCGATAATACCTTGAAATTATAAATTATGACTTTTAGTAATAGATACATTCCTGAACGTAAAAAAATGGTACTTTTATGCGTTGCTTATCTGTTTGTATTGTAGGGGGAGAAACTATAAATAAATACTGAAAAGTATCGATATTTATTGTGTATCTACATGGTACACATTAATAAAAGTTATAACGCCACACACTTATTTTGATAAGTGATTTTACTATATGCATTGATATACAATGTATTCATTGATACGAAGTTTGAAAAATATCGATATTCGTTAATTTTATTACAGATATAGTGGTGTATGTATGATACTATAATTATACATATAAAATTACTGATATAAATATGATGATAAGCGAGGTGCTTATATGAAAGAATATAAGAGCGTATGTCCTTATGATTGCCCAGATGCTTGTGGGCTTATACTTACAGTTGATGACAATAAAGTAATAAAAAGTCCGTGGTAATAGAGAGCACGCTTTCACACGAGGTACATTATGCCCTAAGATGGCTCATTATGAGCGTGTTATTCATTCGCCTAAACGTTTGACGACACCATTACGACGAATTGGTAAAAAAGGTATTGGTCCAGATCAATTTACACCTATTTCGTGGGACGAGGCCTTAGACAGAATTGTAGAAAACTTCAAACATACTATTAATACCTATGGTAGTGAAAGTATTCTTCGCTATTCTATGCGGGGACCATGGGGGCTGTAAATAGTCCTGCAGCGGATTATTTCTTCCGTTGTATTGGCGCTACTAGTCAAGACAGAGGATTTGTTCTCCTGCGAAACAAGCAGCATTTAAGTCTGTTTATGGAGACACAGTAGCTATCAAACCACAAGAAGCACAACATAGTGATTTGATTATATTATGGAGCCTTAATGCGACGGCTACAGATGTACATATATTACACGATGTGAATGTAGCAAAACGTAACGGCGCTTTTGTATGGATTATAGATACCCATAAAACATATACTTATGATCAAGGCACACATCATGTGTATGTAAAACCAGGTTCTGATGGTGCATTAGCACTTGGTATGATGCATATCATACATCGGGATGGTCTTGAGGATACTACATTTATTCAAGCATATGTGCAAGGTTATGATGAGCTAGTACGAGATGTATTGCCTAAATTTACTCCAGAATATGTTTCCTCTATATGTGGTGTACCGGTTGAAATCATAGAAGAACTAGCTCATGCCTATGCAAAAGCCAAGGCCCCATTTATCCGTCTTGGTAGTGGTGTATCCCGCTATGGTAATGGAGCAATGAGTTGCCGGTGTATCAATGCCCTCCCGGCTGTGGTAGGTGCATGGCAACATTTAGGTGGTGGCTTATTATCTAGTTCTAGTAGTAGCCAATATTTTATTAAATCATTTATGCAACAACCTAATACACCAACGCCGTCTAAACGGATGATGCCGATGATATTATTAGGGGATTTGTTGACAAATCCTAAAGCGCTTCTAGAGCATGGATTAGAGGATACTAGTGGTGGGGTGCCCGTTCACAGTCTATATATCTTTTCATCAAATCCAGCTATAACGGCACCAAATCAAAATCTCGTTAGACAAGGTCTTATGAGAGATGATTTATTTACCGTTGTGCATGAACGCTTCTTTACAGATACATGTGCATATGCAGATATTATCTTACCAGCCACGAGCTCTGCTGAATCCGATGATATTTTTTAACTCTTACGGACACTATACAATTGCGGCTAGTTACCAAGCTATTCCTCCGGTTGGTGAATCGAAATCTAATTGGCAAGTTATTTCTGAACTTGCTCGGCGTATGGGCTTAGATGATCCTTTCTTTGCCATGACAGCACGAGAACTAATTGAGCATATGGTTCGCAATTCATCTAAACTTTCACAAGACGAACAAGATGCCATTTTACGTGGCGACTTGGTTGAAGTAGTATTGCCAGACAATTATAAGATGGATTTTAAAACGCCGTCAGGCAAAATCGAAATCTTAAATCCTCGAGAATCTATTCCGTTGATTACCTATACAGAACCTTATGGTGATGATGAACCATTCTGGTTGATTATCGGTAATGATATACGTATATTAGATTCTAGTTTTTGTGAACTAGAATTTGATGATTCTGAATTGATGAAGCTAAGAATGAATCCAGATGATGCTGCATTATATAACATTAATAATAGTGATGCTGTGGAAATTTATAATAATCGAGGGGCTGTTCGTATTAAAGTATATCTAGATGATACGGTACAACGAGGTACACTTGTGACCCTGGGTGTATGGTGGCAATCTCAGTCCAGTGACGCAAAGGTAGGAATCAATGCTGTAACTGCATCTAGACCGACTGATGAAGCATGGGGGAGTACATTCTATGACGTACAAGTTAATATTCGTAAGGTGTAATGAAAGTTCGATATAATTCGATTTTGTTGTTGAACCAGATTACCATATCATATATAATATTATCTAATATGATAGTGTAGTACGAAGGGAGATAACCTTATGGATGGAAAAGAAAATCTATCACTGCGCGCCTATTTAGCCATAGGCATGATGTTATTCGCCCTATTCTTTGGTGCGGGAAATCTTATTTTCCCGGCCGCATTAGGTCAACACGCAGGGTCTAATGTAGGATGGGCATTAGCTGGTTTCGTATTAACTGGCGTAGGATTACCGTTACTTGGCGTTATGGCCATGGGCTATTCGGATGTAAAGACGTTGAGGAACTAGCAGGTCGTGCGCATCCTATATATGGTCTTATTTATACAGTGGCCTTATATTTAAGTATTGGTCCTATGTTTGCGACACCAAGAACGGGTACCGTTGCTTATGAAATTGCAATCAAGCCATTTTTGCAGGGCATGACTTTGGATATGCAGCCGTTATTTCTCGCCATATTCTTTGGAATATCCTTGTGGCTATCGATTAGTCCTCAAAAAGCTTGTTAATCGTATTGGCAATATTTTGACACCTGCATTATTGCTTGTTATTTTATTATTGATTATTAAATCTTTTGTTACACCGATTGGGTCATATGCGGTGCCTCAACCAGCTTACGCGACTAATGGTACAGCCGTATTGCAAGGCTTCCTCGATGGCTATAATACAATGGATGCATTGGCTTCTGTGGTGTTTGCTATTCTCGTCATCGATTTTGTACGTCTTACAGGTGCTACATCTCGCGATATTATTACGAAAACTGTGATGGAGGTTGGTGCTATTGCGGTAGCATTACTCGGCATTGTGTATATATTTATTGCGAACATCGGCGCTACAAGTGTAGAGCGATTTGGCTTGTTTGATACAGGTGCACCGGTGTTAACAGCTAGTGCGGACTTCCTCTTTGGGGGAACTGGTCAAATTATTTTGGCTATCATCGTTCTATTAGCTTGCTTGAGTACAAGTATTGGTCTTATTACTTCTTGTAGTACATATTTCCACAAACTATATAGCAAAATTAGCTATAAAATGTATGTTGTCATATTCTCTGTGGCTGCATTTGCACTTGGGCTGTTCGGATTGAAAACAATCATTAGTGCAGCTATTCCAGTGTTGATGTTATTGTACCCGTTGACGATTGTTATTATCTTGTTAGCCTTAAGTGATACTATTTTTGGCGGTCGTCGTTGCGTATATGGTTGGACTATTGGATTGACCATGATTTCTGCCTTAATGAGCGGTCTTGAAACTGCTGGTTGGGCACCTGATGCCATCGAAGGTTTGTTTACCCAATATATTCCGTTCCAAGGTATTGGTATGGGCTGGGTAAGTTTTGCAATCCTTGGCTTTATCATAGGTCTTATTCATAAGGGCTTGGTTTCAGATACAACTAAATAAATGTAGAATGTTACTCGCATTCTCCTTTTATACTCTATTGGCTCAGTCCTTCTTAGAAGGATTACAGTAAAAAGAAAAAGGGGGGATGCGAGTGTTTTGTTTATAGTGATAAACATCTTTTTTTCAAATAGTATTTCCTAGTATAATGTTTAATAAGAAATGAAAGATTGTTTTTAGTAAGCCGAGGTAGTTATGAACGAAATCGTAAAAGGTGGTTTGTATCGTCATTTTAAAGGTATGTATTATTACGTGTTAGATGTGGCTACACATTCTGAAACGGGTGAAAAAATTGGTGGTATATCAGAAACTGTATGATGAACGCGATTTATATGTACGCCCCTTGGACATGTTTTGTAGCGATGTAGATCGAGATAAATATCCTGATGTGAAACAACAAAAACGCTTTCAATTAATGAGTGGACGAGATGAATAGTGCTTACCGGGTAGAGTTTATAGTTTGTATATGAACTCGTATATAGCGATAGATAGGAGGGCTTGTGGAACAAAAATTTTTCTTTTTGATATCGATAACACATTGGCTGTATGGCCGGAAGGAAAAATTCAGATAGTGCTCAGTATTGTATAGATGAATTGCAACGGCGTGGCCATTTAGTATCGATTGCAACAGGTAGAATACAAGTCGATGCTATGCGTTTTGCCGAGCAAGCTAGAATTACGAATGTAGTTGCTGATGGAGGTCATAGTATAACCATTGATGGGAAATTGGTATCTATGATTGGCATGAATCGAGATATGTGTATTCAATATTTAGAATATCTTGAGTCAAAGCATATCCCATGGGCTGTAACAGACCGTAATAAATTGGGGCGCATTACACCGTATAAAGAAATATTAGAATGGCACCCTGATTGGGACGTGTTTAAAACTGTAGTGGATCCAGAGTTCGACTTTCACAGTGTAGAAGATTTCTATAAAATCTATGTATTTTTCAAAGATGGCGAAGAAGAGGAAAAGATATCGAGCATATGACGCATAAACTTATTCGCTATGGTGATGGGTGCGTTTTATATGAACCTATGGAAAAGCATTGGGGATTCGCAATATGATCGGACATTTCCATATGAAGCCAAATCAGGCTGTTGTATTTGGTGATGGGTATAATGATTTGTCTATGTTTAGACCGGAGTGGTTAAACATTGCCATGAAATGCTCGTCCGGAGCTTAAATTAGAGGCCGATTATGTTACAACTGACTGTGATAAGGATGGTATTTACAATGCATGTAAGCATTTCGGATGGATTGATTAATCGTTGGTATAAGACCATTTAGATTATAAATTTTATAGAATTTTAAAGAAATTCATAGTGAAAACATGATATACTAATAAAGAGCCGCTCATGGGTTGAGCGGTTTTTCTATGTATATATAATTTGGGAAATCCTATATTTTGTGAGGGATTATCATGAATGTTAAAAGAATATTAGCTTGTGCTCTATTGGGGGCATGATGGTAGTAACCGCAGCGTGTGGCAATAATAGTGCAGATAAAACGATTACACCTGTTGCACAAGCTGAAACGGTTAATAAGATGCCTAATTTTACAAATGCTCCAATTGCAGATGAATATGCTGTTTTTGATACAAATTATGGACAAATTAAAATTCGTTTGTATGGCTCTAAAGCGCCTATTACCGTTAAAAACTTTGACTACCTTGTAAAAAAAGGCTTTTATAATGGCGTTACGTTCCATCGTGTTATCGATGGATTTATGATTCAAGGCGGCGACCCAACAGGGACAGGTGCAGGTGGCCCTGGTTATGAGATTCCAGATGAATTTTCTAATGACCTTCATTTTAATAAAATGGGGATTCTTGCCATGGCAAATCGTGGGCCGAATACAGGTGGTTCGCAGTTCTTTATTACCTTGGGACGTACGCCGCATGTCGATAATAAACACACCATTTTTGGTATAGTTGTACAAGGTATGGATGTGGTCGAAAAAAATTGGTAAGGTAAAAACAGATAAAATGATAAGCCTGTTGATCCGGTGATTATTAATTCGATTACCATTGAACCAATTAAGGATGACGCTAGTAAATAAGATAGATGGATCAGGAACAATTTTTACGTATATTGTGCGATGTGCTGATGAAAGCTTGTATTGTGGTTGGACAACGGATATAAAAAACGCTTAGATGCTCATAATGGTGTGATAAAAGGCGGGGCTAAGTATACAAAATGTCGTAGACCAGTGTATTTGGTTTATCATGAAAGCTTTTCAAAGTAAACAAGAAGCACAGTCGCGAGAATATGCTATTAAACATCTCAATAGGGCGCAAAAATTACAGCTCATAGCGTCGTGTGAGGATAGAGAAAAAGAACGTATAAATCTATTGAAATAGAGTGTACAAAACATTCAAAACGACCCTTGTTTGTGCTATAATATATTGATATGTTATAACCATGGAGGAGAAAAACATGAAGCGGGTTCTAGTATCCGTAAAAAGTGTACAACGAGACATAGATGGGCAGGATACCGTGGTGGAATTAATTTCTCCAGGTACTTCACATGAAAAGAACGGAGTCCAATATATTCGCTATGAAGAATCGAGCGTAACAGGTCTTGAAGGGTTAAGACGACCATCAAGATTTACGAAGATTCCATTGTTCTTTTGCGTACTGGTGCTGTGAATATGCGACATCAATACATTCGCGGTGAGGAACGCCAGTCCACATATGAAACGCCATTAGGCGATCTTCACATGGCCGTAAAAACACATGAATTAACAGTAGACTTTCACAATGGAACAGGTCGTGTTCATCTTGGATACGATATTTCCATAGAAGGTGAATGGCAATTTTATAATCAGTTAGATATAGACGTGCGGGAGGATACAGAGCATGGACATGAAGGAAATCCTGAAATCGGGGATTGAACAGGCATTACAAGAAACGATTAATAGTGGTGGTTTGCCAGCTGGGGAATATCCAGAAATCGTTCTAGAAGTGCCACCTCAAAAGGAATTCGGCGATTTTTCTACGAACATTGCTATGCAATCCGCTCTGTGTGGCTCGTCAAAACCCTCGTGCTATTGCTGAGGCTTTGATTAGCCATATGGATTTTGATTGGCTTGAACGTGCTGAAGTAGCTGGTGCGGGTTTTATCAACTTCTTCTTAAAATCCGATATGGTGTATGATACGTTGAAAGCTATCTTGAATGCTGGTAATCAATACGGTGTGCAACCATTGCGTGCACGCGATACGATTCAAGTAAGAGTACGTAAGTGCGAACCCAACAGGTCCGTTACATGTCGGTCATGGTCGTGGTGCTGCGTATGGTAGTGCACTTGTAAACTTGTTGCGTGCAGCAGGTTACAATGTACAATCCGAGTACTACATCAATGATGCGGGTAACCAAATCGATAATATGGCTATCTCCATTGAGTACCGTTTCCAAGAGTTGCAAGGTGCTACATTAGTGTTCCCACCTAAGCGCAACGAAGATGGTTCCTATGCCTGAATTCGATATTCCGGAAGGAGCTCTCGTGTTCCCTGAAAATGGCTACCGTGGTCCTGATATTATTGAAACTGCAGAAAGCTATTGCAGAACGCGAAGGCTTCGATACATTAAATGCTATGAACGAAGCTGATCGTGTAGCATTGTTTAAAGAAGAGGGCTTAAAAAGAAAAATTAGCTCGCTTAGAGGAAACATTAAGCAATTTCCGTGTTACTTTCGATAATTGGTTCTCTGAACGTACGGTTCATGAAACTGATGAAATTCATCACTCCGTAGAGGCTTTGAAAGCTCTTGGCAAGGTGTATGAAAAGAATGGCGCTTTGTGGTTGAAATCCACTGATTATGGCGATGATAAGGACCGCGTAGTCATCCGTGACAATGGTGTGCCTACATATTTGGCAGCAGATATTGCATACCATCGCAATAAATATGATCGTGGCTTTAAAGAAATGATTGACATTTGGGGCGCTGACCATCATGGTTATGTATGTCGTGTAAAAGCGGCTATGGCAGCCTTTTGGTTATGACCCAGATAAACTAACAGTATTGTTGTTACAAATGGTAGCGTTATTCCGCGATGGACAACTCGTTAAATTATCTAAACGTAGTGGCGATAGCGTTACATTAGATGAATTGATTGAAGAGGTTGGCGTAGATGCATCACGTTACTTCTTCTTGATGCGTTCTCTAGATAGCCAACTCGATTTCGATATTAACTTGGCAAAATCTCGTAGCAATGATAATCCTGTGTATTATATCCAATATGCTCATGCCCGTATTCACAGTATTTATAACCAAGTGCGTGAAGCAGGCATTGCATTTGGTGATTATAGTGAAACTGATTTCACAACGCTTACAAGTGAAATGGAATTAGAATTAATTAAAAAATTAGCTGAATATCCAGAAGAGGTTGTTCAATCTGCCGAACATCGTGCACCTCATCGTATTGCTCGTTACTTATACGATTTGGCAAGTATGTTCCACTCCTTCTATCGTCAAGGTCGTATCATTGGCGTAGATCCATCATTGCAACAAGCTCGTCTTGGGTTAATCACAGCGATTGCCCTTGTACTTCGTCAAGGCTTGGGTATTTTAGGTATTTCCGCTCCGGAAAAAATGTAGTAGGTGGGAGGCATCATGGCAACTAAGTATATATTTTCGTAACAGGCGGCGTAGTTTCTTCCTTGGGAAAAGGGATTACAGCTGCATCTTTGGGCCGATTATTGAAAAACCGCGGTTTTAATGTAACTATTCAAAAATTTGACCCATATATCAATATCGATCCTGGTACAATGAGTCCTTACCAACATGGCGAAGTATTTGTAACCGATGATGGTGCTGAAACAGACTTGGACTTGGGTCACTATGAACGCTTTATCGATATTAATCTTAGCAAGCGTTCCAATATTACTGCTGGTAAAGTATATTGGTCCGTTATCAATAAAGAACGTAAGGGGTGACTATTTAGGTAGCACTGTACAAGTTATTCCTCACGTTACAAATGAAATTAAACAAAATGTATACCGCGTAGGTAAAGAAGATAATGCCGATGTAGTTATCACTGAAATCGGCGGTACCGTCGGCGATATTGAAAGCTTGCCATTTATGGAAGCAATTCGCCAAGTCAAAAAAGATGTAGGTCGTAACGATGTATTGTATATTCACGTTACATTAGTACCATATATCAACGCAGCAGGTGAATTAAAAACAAAACCTACCCAACATAGCGTAAAAGAATTGCGCGGTATTGGTATTCAACCAGATATTTTGGTATGCCGCAGTGAAAAACATATTTCCGACGAAATGAAGGAAAAGTTGGCATTGTTCTGCGATGTAGAACCAGCGGCTGTAATTGAAAACCAAACGTGTGATTCCATCTATGAAGTACCATTGATGATGCAGATCAAGGCCTTGATGATATTGTCATTAAGAAATTGGGCCTTGAAGAACGTCCTTGCGATATGACTGCATGGAAAGAAATGGTTCATAAAATTTTGAATCCTAGCAAAGATATTACAGTAGCTATCGTAGGTAAATATGTAGCTTTGCACGATGCGTATCTTTCTGTAGCAGAAGCATTGAGTCATGCTGGTATCGAGACTGATACTAAGGTGAACATTCGTTGGATTGATTCCGAAGAACTTGATGATATTTCTGTAGATCCTAAAGAAGTATTTGAGGGCATTGATGGTATCGTTGTTCCTGGTGGCTTTGGTTCCCGTGGCGTAAGAAGCGAAAAATCCGTACTATCAATTATGCTCGTGAAAACAAAGTTCCATTCCTCGGTTTATGCCTTGGCATGCAATCTGCTGTAATGGAATTTGCTCGTAATGTATGTGCCATGGAAGGTGCTACATCTAGCGAATTTGATGAAGATGCAAAATACAAAGTTATCGACTTGATGAGTGATCAAGTGGATGTAGATAAAGGTGGCACAATGCGCCTTGGCATCTATCCATGTAAATTAGAAGCGGGTACAAAAGCGCGTGAAGTATATGGCGAAGACCTTGTATACGAACGTCATCGTCATCGTTATGAATTCAACAATGAATACCGTCAACAATTGAGTGATGCAGGCCTTGTTATTTCTGGTACATCTCAGATGGTCGTCTTGTTGAAAGCATCGAAGTTAAGGGTCATCCATTCTTCGTAGGTACACAAGCACATCCAGAATTAAAATCTCGTCCAAACAATGCTCATCCATTATTCCGTGGATTTGTAGATGCGATTTTAGAAATAAAAAATAAATAAAAAATGGGTTCCATTTATCTATTATAGGTATCTTTATATTAGCTGCACTTAAATTAGAGCAGTTCGTATATGGTAAATCGGGGAAACAACAGTCTACAACTGGCCATATGGCACGGCGTGGGCTCGCTAATTTAGCAGGATTAATCGCGTTTGATTATTCTACTGTGAGTAGTAAGTCTGTTGTGGTACGTAAAAAGAAGGAAGATACCAGAAATGAGTATCTTCCTTCTTTTTTTGCTGTATCGAAAAACTTGCAAAAAAATATATCGATAAATTTAAAAAATAACACTTGCTATTTTAAATGATTAGTGTTATTATATAGACAAAGATAGATATAGATTTGATGTAGGTACATCAATAGAACATATAGTAATCGTTATTTAGAAATATAAAGGAGGACACAATGTCTATTATTGGTAAGAAACTCCCTGAATTTACACTTGATGCTTTCAAGAAACCTGAATTGGTAAAAGTAAGCACTGCAGACGTATTAGGTAAATGGTCTGTATTCGTATTCTATCCAGCAGATTTTTACATTTGTATGCCCTACTGAATTAGAAGACGTACAAGAATCTTATGCAGAGTTAAAAGAATTGGGTTGCAGGGAAGTTTTACTCCGTATCCACTGATTCTGAATATGTTCAATAAAGCATGGTCCGATGCTTCTCCAAGCATCAATAAAATTGAATACTACATGCTAGCTGATAAGAAACACGAATTAGCTGATTTCTTCGATGTATTCGATCCTGAATCTGCTATGGCATACCGCGGTACATTCGTAATTGACCCAGAAGGCATTATCCGCACAGCAGAAATTCACGATATGGGTATTGGCCGTTCTGCAGAAGAACTTGTTCGTAAAGTACAAGCTGCTCAATTTGTAGCTAAACATGGTGATCAAGTGTGCCCTGCACGTTGGAAACCAGGTAAAGATACATTAACACCAGGTCTTGACCTAGTAGGTAAAATCTAAGACTACTAGATAGACCAACAACCTCTTCAAATGACAATATTTGGGCACGGATCGTATCTCCAACGATACCGGTAAGCCCCATTACATGGTGAAACACTCTCCAATTCACCAATGTAAACCTCATATAACAAACTACAAACTATACGCAAAAAAGACCAGCCTTTGGGCTGGTCTTTTTTGTCGCAGTGTATCCAATTAGTATAGGTAAATACTGTTATTCGTAAAACCTTTTGACAAAGTAGGAAATAAACTCTTGCATTTTTACAGTTAGTATTCTATAATGAAATTAATTCCTAGCGATGCACAAGGTTTTATACATTCGCATAGGAGGTATATAAAATGTTTGTTCAAGGGACGCTAGCTTTTAAAAAGGAAGGCAATATACATGAGAATTTCTACAAAAGGAAGATATGCATTGATGGTTCTCATCGATCTAGCTGAGCAAGGTCAGGGAAAACCAGTGTCATTACGTTCTGTTGCAGAACGACAAGGCATATCTGAGAAATATTTAGAAGGTATTGTGGCTCGATTAGAGCGGCCAGTTTAGTTGATAGCATTCGTGGTAAATACGGCGGCTATCGTTTATCTAAAAAAACCTAGTGAATATACAATCATTGAAATTTTGATGGCTACAGAGGAATCAATGGCTATTATTTCATCTCTAGATGAAGGTGTATCTACGGATGATGTCATTAATGAACGCACCGTTGGATTCTGGGCGGGGTTACAAAATTACATTCACGATTATCTAGAAAGTGTGACCTTACAAGACGTTATCGATGGTACATACGCAAAACTAGATACAAAATATGATAATTGGGATGGCTCTATTTAAGAGACACATAATTATATATTACATACCATTTATAGTATCCATAATATCCGAATATAAGGAGTGTTGATTATGTCTAAAATCGCAAAATCTTTTTGTTGAATTAATTGGTAAAAAACACCATTGTTGGCAGCTACTCGTTTTGGTGAAAGCGTAGGTGCTGATGCTAATATTTTAGCTAAACTTGAATACTTTAACCCAGGTGGTTCCGTAAAGGATCGTATCGCTGCTGCTATCATTCAAGCTGCTGTTGCATCTGGTGAATTACAACCAGGCGGTACTATCGTAGAAGCTACATCTGGTAATACAGGTATTGGTTTATCCGCTGTAGGCGCTGCGCTTGGTTATAAGGTTGTTATCGTAATGCCTGAAACAATGTCTATCGAACGCCGTAAATTAATGCTTGGCTATGGTGCACAACTCGTCTTAACTGATGGTGCACTTGGTATGAAAAGGCGCGATTGCAAAGGCAAAAGAAATCGTAACAGCTACTGCTGGTGCTGTAGAAGCAGGCCAATTCGTAAACCAAGCTAATCCTACAATTCACTATAAAACTACAGGCCCTGAAATCTGGGGTGACACAGATGGTGCTGTAGATATCTTCGTAGCTGGTGTTGGTACAGGTGGTACATTAACTGGTACAGGTCGTTTCTTGAAAGAACAAAAATCCTAATGTTAAGGTTGTAGCTGTAGAACCTAAAGACTCTGCTGTATTATCTAACGGTAAACCAGGTCCTCATAAAATCCAAGGTTTAGGTGCAGGTTTTATTCCTGAAACATTGGATACTAAAATTTATGATGAAGTTATTCAAGTTGCTAACGAAGATGCTTTCAAAACAGCACAAGACTTTGGTCATACACAAGGTATCTTGGTAGGTATTTCCTCGGTGCTGCATTGTGGGCCGCTGCAGAATTGGCAAAACGCCCTGAAAACAAAGGTAAGAACATCGTAGTTATTCTTCCAGATACAGGTGAACGTTACTTGTCCACTGCTTTATTCCCTGAAGATTAATAACATTTCAATATAATATTTAGTAATAAAAGGCGCCCTACTTGTTTAGGACGCCTTTGTTGTCGATATAAGATAAAAATAACAAACAAGTCTGTAATAGCATCATTTATGGAGGCTATTACAGACTTGTTACGTTAGGATAAGTTTATAATCGAGATAGATTATCTACCGTTTTTTTACAATAGAATCCATCCAGTTGAATAAATCTTGTAAATCGTAATCGCCAGCGTGATCCACCCAAATGGTGTAGCCATGTCTACACTATATCCGAGATTTTGTGCACGAGTGCCTACGATTAATGGGATGGCAACAGATGTATTGCTATCTGCTGTACCGTAGCGAATTCGATAATATTTAGCGTTTGTTGCACTAGGTGAACCAAGATAGTTCATAGGGTTCATCATAGTAACGATTTTAGCGTTTTCTACATATACATCATTATTAGTCGTTGTATCATGTAGTGCCGCTGTAATCGTGAAGTGATTAGTATCGCTAGTGCTTGTACCAATAGGCTGTTTTCACCAGAATCATTAGCTCTTAGAGTCAAATGCACCTGGTGCCTTAGAACGACTAGTAAAGCTATTATAAGCGTCCCAATCAATGTCTTTCACCAGACCTGTATTCTTATCTAATATTAAGAAAGAATAGCGAGACAAATCAGTGCCATTAGATTTAGCTTTATTAGCGGCATCGATGATGAAAGATTTTACATATTGCTTGAATGTGCCATTACCTTTCTTATCGAGTTTTAAAATAACGCCGGTTCTATCGCGTAATTGTAAGTTGTTTACATAGTCAGGGAAGTGGCTCTTAAGTAAATCTGAGTATGCTACATCATCATTCGTTAAGTTCACACGTTGTACACTACGTTGCATTGGCGCTGGTGCACCGCCTACATCCGCTTGAGGCAATTCACCTTGTCCCATAGTTACTTTATTAAATGATGTGATGCCGTTATAGCTCCATTCGTAAGCCATATCTGCCGCATCTAGGTTTGTAATCGGTGCGTAAGCAGAGGATGCATACACATCGGTAGATGCAGTAGCAGCGCCGAGAGCCTGTAGATATGGTTGGTAATCAGATGTATTACCTGTTGCACCTTGTAATAAGGAAACGGCACCGCCTGCGCTAGTACCATTCGTAATAATACGTTTTGCGTTACCTGGCATAGTTGCATCATTAGCGTGTAAATAAGCTGTAGCCGCTTGTAAGTCTACAATAACTGCTGGTGCTTTACCGATGAAGTTACCATCAGAAGCTTTATTTGTACGGCCACGTGTAGCAGGGGACGCAACAACATAACCTCTAGACAATGCATAGAGAGCACTATTTGGTTTTATTATTTTCTACCTTTGGTGCCATAGGTTGGCTTGGCATATAACCGCCAACATTATTTGGCATAAAGATTGGTGCTGTTTGTGTATTATAACCATTTACAGTGCCATTATTGAAATACTCTTCAGGTATGTAAATATTTATGTACTGCTGATCAATATCGATAGGATTTGATACATATGGGGATATATTCAAATGCGCGATATTTAATCTCTTTATTATCCACCGTTCCCGTCATTGACTCGTAATTATTGATGTCAAAGGTGAGGGTAATCTTTGCAGATGTATCAGCTTGTAATGGGGGTCAATTGGCTGTGAAAGTATATTTTTTTCACCTGTTGTAGTAGAACCTTTGGTAGAAGCTTGATTACGTTCATTAACATACGATTCAGGCAATTTAGGCTCTTGAACTTGTTTTGCTTCCGCTTCCGCTCGAGCTTTTTGCTTCGGCCTGAGCCTTAGCCTCCGCCTCGGCTTTAGCCTTAGCTTCTTGTTCTGCTTTAATCTTTGCCTCTTGTGCTGCTTTTGCTTGCTCTGCCGCAATACGTTCTTGTTCCGCTTTGATGGCAGCTTGACGTTGCTTGCTTCGGCTTCGGCCTGAGCTTTTTCTTGCGGCTTTGGCTTGTTGCTCAGCCTTGATGGCAGCTTGACGTTGAGCTTCAGCAGCGGCTTCGGATCGAGCCTTAGCTTCAGCGCTCGGCTTTGGGCTTTCGCAGCAGCATCTGCAGCTGCCTTTGCTGCCGCTGCATCTAGACGAGCTCTTTCTGCATCCGCTTCAGCTTGTTCTGCAGCGATACGTTCTTGTTCAGCCTTAATAGCAGCTTTGGCGTTGGGCCTCGGCTTGCTCTGATGCAATACGTTCTTGTTCCGCTTTAATAGCGGCTTGACGCTGAGCCTCAGCTTGCTCTGCCGCGATGCGATCTTGTTCCGCTTTGATAGCAGCTGGCGTTGAGCTTCGGCTTGCTCTGCCGCGATGCATCTTGTTCCGCTTTAATAGCAGCTTGACGTTGTGCCTCAGCTTGCTCTGCAGCGATGCGTTCTTGTTCTGCTTTAATAGCAGCTTGGCGTTGAGCTTCGGCTTGCTAGCCGCGATGCGATCTTGTTCTTTAATAGCAGCTTGACGTTGTGCCTCGGCTTGCTCTGCCGCGATGCGATCTTGTTCCGCTTTGATAACAGCTTGGCGTTGAGCCTCGGCTTGTTCTGCCGCAATGCGCTCTTGTTCGGCTTTGATAACAGTTTGACGTTGGGCTGCCTGTTGTTGAGCTAACAGTTCTGCTTGGCGTTGCGCCTCTTGTTGTTGCGCTAATAATGCGGCTTGACGTTGTGCTTCGGCAGCTCGTTCAGCTGCCATTTGGCGCACTGCTTGCGCTTGTTCACTGCTTTGTTGTTGCATTGCTTCTTGTTGTGCAGCGTTTGTTCTTCGGCCAATTTAGCTAAACGCTCACGTTCAGCACGTTGAATATCACGAATTGTTAATGTCCGTTTTGCAATAACTGATTTAGTCGTGGTTGTATTGGCAACTACTAATGGTGTAGTAGATTGTTCTTGCACAATGATCGGGTGTACGTTGTACTTGCGTTGTTTGCATTTGCTGCTTGCCATCTACTTGTTTTTGAATGGTAACCGGTTCAGTTTTACGTTGTACATTGATTAAACTATGCATTGCCAATGTTGGTTCCATCATAGTATTCGTTTGTTTATTAACAACATATTGTGGTTGCGACACAGCTCTATATTGTTCCTCTAAGGCTTTAGCTGTATCTGGAACTGGTACTGACGAACACGAGGCACCATAGGTTGAGTATCCATTGGTCGCATGACTGGAGTCGCTACATTAGTTAATAGTTTCTGTCGTTGATTCAGAAGTAGTTTTAGATCCTACTAAATCATTCATGTTAGGACCGGAGCTGCGTGAGCAACGCCACCCAATGCTGCTGCTGCAAAAACGCAGCAGTCATGTCTTGACGTTTCTTAGATGACTTCATGAATTACTCTCCGAACTAGATTTCTAATAATAATTTATAATTTTAAAGTTAATTAATATTTATATAGTTTAACATAAATGTGGTTAATTGTACAATTTTCAACAATCCAGAGGAAATCAATAGGTATCAGAAGTGTGGGATAGCATATTTTAAGTTATACATATTTTATGAAAGAGAAATTATTTTATGAATACATAATGAAAATAAATTTACCTATATACGATTATAGAAATTACTACTAGTGAACGAAAAAGACTGAATTTGCTTAGGTTTATTGATATAAAAATTAATGAATTAATAATGAATATGTGATTTAAATCACTTTCAACTATATTGAAAATTTTATATACTCTATACATCGAAAAAAAAAATAGTTTTTAATATAGATTGAGTTAGTAATCAATACGGGCCCTATTAGTTCTATCTATGTAATGCAAGATGAAGTTACTAAAAATTATTTTAATTGATAGAACTATTTTTTGATAGAGCACTTTTATATAGTAGAGCATTTTTGTAAATGTATGTAAAAATTAGAGAGAATACTAAACTTATGTTTAGTAGTTAAGAAAAGGACCTATGTACTATAGTGGCATAAGTCCTTTTTCTTATTATGTATACATTTCTTCTAAAATATGGTAGCTAAGGCACCGGAGCTAAAAAACAAGGCTACCAGATTTTTTCTTTTGAATATGGAATATAAAAAATGATGGAATCTGGTATTGTAGGGATGGTATTAAAATCAACAGGATTACACTCTTAATGGGTCAGTTAAAAACACAATAGCTCTTAAAGGCTTGAGAATGTTACATTCTTAACACCTACGGACTTTTTCGATAAAGTTATCATTAATCGCGTATTTAAAATGGTATATGGTACATTTTATGATGATGTAATCGATAAGCGATCGAAGATATAAGTTATAAATAACAAACAATTGTCAGTATTGTGACATAATCAGTTTTATCATTTATTATTAGTCAGTCATTTATAATGATTAAACTAAATAGACCAATTGTGATATTATTTTTTGAGTTTTTGGTTTTACGATAGCTAAGATAATGCAAGCCACAACGGAACCGATTGCAATGGATGCAAAGGTAAAGAAGTGGGTTGCCGATTGTTGGTACTACGAAGATACCACCGTGAGGGCACGTGTGTGCATTCAAAGAACATGGATAATGCACCAGCTGTACCAGCACCGATGATGCAAGAAGGCAATACGCGGATAGGATCAGCTGCGGCAAATGGGATAGCACCTTCTGTGATGAAGCGAAAGCCCCATGATGTAATTTGTAATACCAGATTTACGTTCTGCTTCTGTGAAGCGGCTAGGGAAGAATGTTGTACAAAGAGCAATCGCCAATGGAGGAACCATACCACCAGCCATAACAGCGGCCATAATACCATATTCACCAGTTGCTAGAGCGCCTGTACCGATAACATAGGCTGCTTTGTTGACAGGACC
>VOFG01001063.1_pt1 | contig 104000 bp, 191 predicted proteins | sample 5384171 | NCBI WGS metagenome assembly VOFG01 (sample SAMN12384726, study PRJNA508395) | human gut metagenome | isolation source: healthy gut F | host: Homo sapiens
GCAGTCATACATTTTGTTAGCGGTTTGTTTTCCGTTTTCCAACATGCGCAGCATATGTGTAAAAAGCGGTTTTTCGCAGTCGGCTAACCGGCAGGATAATGCCGGTACCAGTAATTCATTTCTGTGTTGATATTAATGGTAAATTTGCTTCCCCACGGTGCACTTAAAGAATCATTCCAGATGCCCTGAAGATTTGCCGGGAGACAGTCGCCGCGGCTGGAACTAATTAACAGATATCTGCCAAAATCAAAGTACGTGTTAATGAGTCCGTTATCCGGGTGTTCCTTATCAATACGTGCAAGTCTTTCATCTGTTGGAAGGGCATCGAGAGATGAATCATAAGGAAGTGATAAATGCATGCGGTCAAAATATGAGCGGTATTCTTTGACATGTTTTTCTTTCAATTTCTCATATGGAATGAAAGCTGCTTTTTTTAATGTTTCTTTTACTGTTTCTTCCGGATTTTTATGACGGAATGTAGTTGCCGCTGTCAGTAATACGGTAATGGAAGAGGAGTGTTCGGCTAACAAATGTTCGCCCATGCCTGTTTGTGCGCCGTCCGAAATGACAAAGCGCATACCGGCACAAAGATTCATCCCCGCCGCCGAGTCTGCCGGAAATTAACAGCGTGTCGTCTGTGTGGGTGGTTGCCTCATAAAAAGAGCCACGCTGTAAGGAGGAGGCAGCCAAAGAAAGCCCATCCGGATTAGTACTCGTAAAATGGGCAGCAATGCAGTTTGTGTCGAAGTCGGCAAAAGTCTCAATTTCATAGGAAAAGCCAGTGTCTGCATCCGTGACTTTTGAGGTATGTATGGCGGTTGATAAATCGAGTGTCCGCTTAAAATCTTTTGTTTTTTTCGTACACCGCAGAAATCAAAATAAACATCGCCCAGTGTCTGGTAACTGTGCTGGCTCTGTGGCGTGCCGGATAGGGCATATTTACAGAGATTTTCAGCCTCTGAAATTTTTCCATTTAAAATTAATTCGCGGATTTTATCTAGATTTTTCTGGCATCCGCATTATTGCGGTTTCGTTTTGTCCCAAACCAGACAGAATCTTCATTAAGCTGAAAATGTTCTTCGTGCTCCTCGCCAAAAAAATCATGGCTCCCAGTTTTCCATTCCCAATCGGAAGCGCTTTTGTTCCAGTCACCGCCTGACGGTGTATAGTAAAATAGCTGGCTCATCATATTGCTCCCTTTTTCCTTTTTTGTAACATTATACAATTGTCAAACGAATTTTTCTAGTGTATGATTAAAATAAAAAAAACAAAAGTAGAAGATGGCTGCCGTTCTTCTGTTGTGCTTGGTGAAAAATATTATAAGATTGCGGAGATAAACTTCATGCAAAAAAACTCTTGCGAATTGAGGTTATATATATTACAATATTAGTAATTGGGTATGATTATAGAAAGGATGTGGCGGCATGCAGGAATTGAATAATACGCAATACTTTAAGGTTGAGGCGGAGAAAGATTTGGATGTCCGTGATGTGATTGCGGCAGTTTATTCTGCATTGACGGAAAAAAGGCTACAATCCGGTTAATCAGATTGTTGGGTATCTGATGTCGGGAGACCCGACTTATATTACCAGTCACAAAGGTGCAAGAAGTTTGATTATGCGCGCAGAGCGTGACGAAATTATTGAAGTATTTTTTTAGAAGACTATATTGAGAATAATCTCAAGGAAGACTAGGTATTTATTTTGAAAATCATGGGACTTGATTACGGCTCAGTGACAGTTGGTGTGGCGATTAGCGACTCCATGCTTTTTGACTGCCCAGCCGGTTGAAGTTATAAAAAGAAAAAGTGAAAACAAATTACGACAGACTCTGGCACGTATTCAGGTACTGGCAGAGGAAAAAATGACGTAGGACGTATTTGCTTGGCTACCCGAAGAATATGAATAATTCGGAGGGAGAGCGTGTCGAGCGAACGAAAGAATTTATGGAAAAACTAAAGGCTAGAACAGGTTAGAAGTAGTGCTGTGGGACGAACGGCTCAGCACGGTTTCTGCCATGGATGTGTTAAAGAAGGCGGAGTGCGCTCAGAACATCGGAAAACGTATGTAGATAAGATTGCAGCTTCCCTGATTTTTACAAGGTTATTTAGATTCCATACACAATTAGGAGGATTTGATGTCAGAAAACGAAAATGGACTCATTATGCTTACGGCTGACGATGGCAGCGAGGAGGCTTTTTTGTGTTGGAAAAAGCAGACATTGCCGGTGTATCGTATCTTCTTGTGACAGATTCCATTGAGGATGAGGAAGCAGAAGCAATGATTTTGAGAGAGGAAACAGAGGACGAACTGGTAACGTATCAGGTTGTAGACGATGAGAAAGAGTTGAAAATTATTTCAAAGTACTTAGAAGAGTTATTGGACGATGTGGAATTAAGATTAGAATAGAGAGGTGTAATAAAATTGAAGAAGAAAAAACAGGGGAAGAGCGCGTAAAGATTATTCCGCTTGGAGGTTTGGAACAGATTGGAATGAACATTACAGCGTTTGAGACGGAAGAGAGTATTATTGTAGTGGACTGCGGTCTGGCTTTCCCGGAAGATGATATGTTAGGTGTGGATTTAGTAATCCCGGATATCACGTATTTGCAGGATAACAGAGATAAAGTGAAGGGCTTTATCATCACTCACGGACATGAGGATCACATCGGTTCTCTGCCTTACGTGTTAAAAAGAACTGAATGTTCCGATTTATGCTACGAGACTTACGATGGCAATTATCGAGAATAAGTTAAAAGAGCATAATCTGTTAAATAACGTTAAGAGAAAAGTCGTTACTTATGGTCAGTATATTAACTTAGGAGATTTCCGTATTGAGTTTATCCGGACAAACCACAGTATTGCGGATTCAGCGGCATTAGCCATTTATACACCGGCAGGAATTGTTGTACACACCGGTGACTTTAAAGTAGATTATACGCCGGTTTACGGAGACACAATTGATTTGGCTCGTTTTGGTGAACTTGGTAAAAAAGGTGTACTTGCTTTGATGTGCGACAGTACGAATGTTTTGAAACCGGGTTTTACTGAGTCGGAGCGCACGGTTGGTGCGACTTTTGATTCGATTTTTGAGGAAAATGTACAAAACCGTATTATTGTGGCAACGTTTGCCTCGAATGTAGACCGTGTGCAGCAGATTATTAATTCGGCGAAGAAGCAGAACCGTAAAGTCGTGATTGAAGGACGAAGCATGGTAAACATCGTAAATACGGCGGTGGAACTTGGTTACATTCAGGTGCCGGACAATATGATTATCAGCTTGGAAGAGATGAAAAATTATTCCGATGAGCAGCTCGTACTGATTACGACGGGAAGTCAGGGAGAGGCGATGGCAGCTCTTTCCCGTATTGCAGCAAGTATTCATCGTAAAATCGCGATTAAACCCGGAGATGTTGTTATTTTCAGTTCCCGTCCGATTCCGGGTAATGAGAAGTCGGTCTCCAAAGTAATTAACGAACTTTCCCAGAAGGGCGCAAAGGTAATTATTCAGGATACTCACGTTTCCCCATGCGTGCGAGGAAGAGATTAAATTGATTTATTCGCTTGTGAAACCGAAGTTTTCCATACCTGTTCATGGTGAGTACCGTCATTTGCAGGGACAGGCAGAAGTAGCACAGAAGATGGGCGTACCAAAAGAAAATGTTAAGATTTTACGTTCCGGAGACATTTTGGAACTTCGTGAGGATCGTGCGACGATTGTTGGTAAAACGATTGCACAGGGAATTATGGTCGATGGACTTGGCATTGGCGATGTAGGAAATATTGTTCTTCGTGACCGCCAGCACTTATCGGAAAATGGTCTTTTGGTTGTGGTACTTACACTGGAGAAAGGATCCAACACGATTTTGGCAGGGCCTAGGATATTGTATCCCGTGGTTTTGTTTATGTCAGAGAGGCGGAAAACTTGATGGATGAGTGCCATGAGGTTGTTAATATTGCGCTTGACCGTATATACGAAAGAGGAATTACAGACTGGGGAAGAATTAAAACAGAAATTAAGGATACTCTGAATGACTTTCTGTGGAAGAAGATGAAGAGAAATCCGGTTATTTTACCAATTATTATGGAGGTATAATCCATGTTAAAAGCTGTACGAACCATGTTAATTGTATTACTGAATATCGTGTTTTATGGTTTGGTTGTATTTGGTGGTGTACAGCTGTGCCGCGTCGGCTATTCCTTTGCCTGCGAGGCGGTGGGCGATACGTCAAAAGATTTGCCGCCCGGACAGACAAAAGCATTTACCATATCGGAGGATGATGGTGAATTTGAAGTAGCTAAGCGGCTGTCGAATCAGGATTTGGTCGGTAATCCGGCTGCGTTTTATGTGCACATGCAGTTGATGAAACGCGAAGGAACCGATATGCAGAAAGGTATTTATACGCTGAACAGCAGTATGACCTACGAGGAAATTATCCGTGTAATTTACGGATTGTAAATGATATCACATAAAATCCCATGTTTTCTTATGGCAGGACTGGGATTTTTGTGCGTTTAGTAAAGGAGAAAAAAATGGTACACACAAAGACGAGTCACCACGACCGCATGGAAGTGTTTTTGGAAAAATACAGGGAGCCACTGCCAAAGCCATTAGAAGAGCTTGAGAGAAAGGCACTTTCAGAGGATGTGCCGATTATAAGGTCCGGCACAAGAGATATGTTGCGTTTCTTGCTGCGGAGAGAAAGCCGAAAGAGGTTTTAGAAATTGGAACAGCGGTTGGTTTTTCCGCTCTTTGCATGCGTGAGTATTTGCCGAAATCTTCGCATATTACGACAATTGAAAAGTTGAGATGCGCTTAAAAGAAGCGAGGAAGAATTTAGAGAGATTGGATGAAGATGACCGAATCACACTGCTAGAAGGTGATGCGATAGAAGTATTAAAAAGAGCTTTTAATAAAAGAAAAATCCTATGATTTTATCTTCATGGATGCAGCAAAGGGACAGTATTTGAATTTTTTGCCGGATGTTATTGCTTTGATGGCGGATGATGCGATGCTTGTGTCCGATAATTATTTTTCATGATGGTGACGTGTTAGAATCCCGTTATGCGGTACTGCGCAGAGACCGCACGATACATGGACGCATGCGGGAATATTTACAAGTCTTGTGTGAGAAGGAAGAATTAGAAACAATCTGTCTGCCGATTGCTGATGGCATGACAATTAGTACGAAAAAGGAAATGGAAAGGGAGAGTAATTCATGGACAATAATCGAAAAAGCCGGAGGTTCTTGCTCCGGCAAGCAGTTTGGAAGTGTTAAAAACAGCTGTTTATTATGGTGCCGATGCGGTTTATATCGGCGGTGAAATGTATGGACTTCGGGCAAAGGCAAAAAACTTTTCTAAGGAAGATATGGCTGAGGGAATCCGTTTTGCTCACGAACACGGGAAAAAAGTGTATGTGACAGCGAATATTACTGCACATGACAGAGATTTAGAGGGTGTGCAGGTATTTTGAAGAATTAAAAGAAATCGGTCCGATGCTCTGATTATTTCCGATCCCGGTGTATTCCAGATTGCAACGGAAATTTGTCCTGAAATTGATATCCATATCAGCACGCAGGCAAATAATGTGAATTACCGTACATTCCGGTTTTGGCATAAATTGGGTGCAACTCGTGTTGTGACGGCGCGTGAACTCTCCATCAGAGAGATTGCGGATATTGATGCACATATACCGGAAGACCTTGAAATCGAGACATTTGTCCATGGTGCGATGTGTATTTCGTATTCCGGGCGGTGCCTTTTGAGCAATTATTTTACCGGCCGTGATGCGAATCTTTGGTGCATGTACCCATCCGTGCCGCTGGAAATATTATATTATGGAAGAAAATCGTCCGGGAGAATATTTGCCGGTTGAGGAAAACGAGAGGGGAACATATATTTTCAATTCCAAGGATTTGTGTATGATTGAGCACATTCCGGAGTTAGTGGAAGCAGGCGTTGACAGTTTTAAAATTGAAGGGCGTATGAAAACAGCTCTTTATGTTGCTGTCGTTGCCAGAACGTACCGTCAGGCAGTCGACGATTATTTTGAAGACCCGGAAAAATATAAGAAAAATATTCCGTATTATCAGGCGGAAATTGCAAAATGTACCTACCGTCAGTTTACGACCGGCTTCTTCTTTGGAAAACCAACGCATGAAACACAGATTTACGATAACAATACCTATCAGAAGGGTGCTGTTTATCTTGGACAGGTGAAAGAAGTAACGGAAGATGGGTATGTGGTATTTTTCCAGAAAAACAAATTCAGAGTTGGCGATATGATTGAGATTATGAAGAAAAATGGCGAAAACCAGACAGTTTCTGTGCTGCAAATGTTGAATGAGGATGGCGAAGAGACAGATTCCTGTCCGCATCCGGGGAGAAAATCTGCATGAGAGTGGACGGTGTGGTCTGCGCCGGCGAGATTATGAGAGGGATTGAACGATGAGTGTAAAGACGGAAGTATTGAAACTGTTAGAGGCAAGCAGGGAAAGAGATTTGTCCGGACAGGAGATGGCAGAATCACTTGGCGTGACGAGATCGGCTATCTGGAAGGCAGTGAATACTCTGAAAAAAAAAAAAGGTTATCAGATTCAGGCAGTAAATAACCGTGGTTACCGCCTGAAAGAAGAAAGCGATGTGTTGTCGGAGGAAGGAATCCGGCTGTGTCTGCATAAGCCGTACGACAGTCAGAAAAATCAAGGTGTTTAAGTGCATTGATTCCACGAATATGGAAGCAAAGAGGTGTGCACTGAATGGTGAAGGCGAGGGGCTTGTGATACTTGCTGAGGAGCAGACAAATGGACGTGGCAGACGCGGACGAAGTTTTTATTCGCCCGATGGAAGCGGGATTTACATGAGTGTTTGTTCCGTCCAAAGCCGGAAATTTCGCAGGATGTTGTCTTGATTACAACAGCGGCTTCTGTTGCGGTATGCCGTGCGATTCGGGATGTCCTTTCACAGGAACCGCAGATTAAGTGGGTTAATGACGTTTATCTGAACGGGGAAAAAGATATGTGGTATTTTGACCGAGGCGGTGTCCGATTTTGAGTCGGGACGGATTGATACAGTTGTCGTGGGAATTGGAATTAATTACCATGCGCCAAAGGAAGGTTATCCGGATGAAATCAAAGAGATTGCCGGTACGGTATGCGCAGAGGATGAAAAGATTCCGCGCAATGAATTGGTAGCAGCAATTATTGAGAATTTATGTAAGTTATATCAGGATTTACCGGATAAAAGTTTTATGGAAGATTACCGCAAGTGGTCGAATGTTCTTGGGAAAAAGATTCGCTTTACAAGCGGAACAGACTGGGAATATGGAACTGCCGTTGCGATTGATGAAGACGGTGGATTGATTGTGGAAATGGAAGACCATACACAGGAAATTCTGCATACGGGAGAAATCACCGTGCGGGTTTGTTAAAGGAGAAAAAACATGGCTAAGACCTATGAGACAGAACAGGTGCAGGAAAAGTTTTTATTAGCTGCCGTTGATTTGGAGGATGGAACGGATGTTTCCTATTCTTTGGATGAACTTGCGGAACTTACGGAAACGGCAGGCGGCATTGTAGTCGGAAGACTGATTCAAAAAAGAGAGTCCGTGCATCCGGGAACATATGTCGGTAAGGGAAAAATTGAAGAACTGCGTGAACTGATTATGCAGACTGATGCGGATGGTATTGTCTGTGACGATGAGCTTACGCCGGCGCAGCTTACCAATTTGCAGGAAGAACTGCAGGTTAAGGTATTAGACCGTACCGTAATGATTTTAGATATTTTGCCGCTCATGCAAGGACGAGCGAGGGAAAACTGCAGGTTGAATTAGCACAGCTTGGCTACCGTTCATCAGGCTGACAGGACTTGGTAAAAAGTTTGTCAAGGCTTGGCGGCGGAATTGGAACAAGGGGTCCCGGTGAGAAAAAGCTGGAAATGGACAGGCGTCTGATTAAAGAGCGCATATCCATGTTGAACCGTCAGTTAAAAGAAGTCGTGAAAAACCGTGAGGTGCAGCGTCATAAAAGAACGCAGAATCCGACGAAAACAGTTGCCATCGTTGGCTATACAAATGCCGGAAAATCAACACTTTTGAATACACTGACAAAAGCCGCTGTATTAGAAGAGGATAAGTTATTTGCAACACTTGACCCGACGACACGTGTTTTGGAAAAAAGAGGATGGGCAGAAAATCTTATTTACCGATACAGTTGGATTTATCAGCAAACTGCCACACTCGCTGATTCGTGCCTTCCGCTCTACGCTTGAGGAAGCGAAGTATGCGGACATGATTCTTCATGTTGTTGATGTCTCGAATCCAAAATATGATTTGCAGATGGAGGTTGTTTATGACACTTTGCGAGAGTTAAATATTGGCGACAAAAAGCTATAACAGCATTTAATAAAATAGACTGTCTGGAATATAAGCCGGATGGCTTAAAAGATAAAAATAGTGAAGCATCTCTTATGATTTCTGCAAAGCAGAAAATCGGACTGGATAAATTGGTGGAAAAGATCGAAGAGGTACTGGATGAGGGAATGGTGAAGATTGAAAAGTATTTGCTTACGACGAAGCAGGGAAAATCCAGGCAATTCGTGAGTTTGGAAGACTGGAACAAGAAGAATACCGTGAGGACGGCATTTTCGTAAAAGCGGTGATTCCGCCACATCTGCTTTAATATGGATAAACATTTAACCTTTTGACACTGCTATCATACAATGGAATAAGGGGAATTGTTTTGGTGGTGTGTTGATGAAAAAGACAGTTTATGTTGTTTGTGTCTGTGTTCTTTTTGTGCTGTTATTTTATGAAGTAAAGAGAAATTATGAAACGGAAAATGACGGCACAATTATTGTTCCAACGGGCAGTTTTGTATCTAAAGTCCAAAAAGGAAAATCAAAAACTGCCTATCTGACATTCGATGATGGTCCCAGTGGAAATACGAAAAAATCATTAAAATATTAGAGGAAAAAGGAGCTGTCGCAACATTTTTCCTGATTGGAAAAGAAATTACAGGAGAGCGGGTTGATACCGTAAAGGAATTAAAGAAAAAAGGAAATGCGATTGGTGTGCACACGTACTGTCATGAGCAGAATCAGATGTATGCCAGTGCCAACTGTTTTTACAAAGATTTTCGGGCGGCATCGGATTGTATTGAAGAAATAATAGGAGAAAAGCCGACACTCCATCGTTTTCCGTGGGGGAGCAATAACGGTTATGTGAAATCTTATGTGGATGAACTCCACAATCATCTTAGGAAAGAGGGCGTAAGAAGTTTCGACTGGAATGTATCGGGCGAAGATTCGATTTCCCTCATGTTTCACAGGCAGTAATATTTCAAAATGTAAAAAGATGTCACGCGCTTTGAAAAGCCGATTATCCTGCTGCATGATGCCTCCGCCATGGATAATACAGCAAAAGTTCTTCCACAGATTATTGATTATATCAAAGAACAGGGTTATCGTTTTGATACGCTTGACCACAGAGAGGAATATTTGTTTCCGGCGAGCTGGCGTTGATTTGTAAAAATGGCGGTTTTTTGGTATACTAAAGGAAAATCATCGGAAAAGAGAGGGATTTTATTATGGATAAAATATGTTCTTTTTGAATCAGAGTGTGAGTCCGTATCATGCGGTAAAACAGGTAAAAAGAGGCTTTGAAAGTGGCTGGTTTTCAGTCCTTGGAAGAAGAAAATCTTTGGCAGTTAGAGCCCGGCAAAAACTATTACGTAACAAGAAATGAGTCGAGTTTACTTGCCTTTTCCATGCCAAAAGAAAAACCGCTTTATTATCACCTTTGTGCCAGTCATAGTGATTTTCCTACGTTTCGGATTAAGAAAGCTAAGAAAAAAGATGCCTTTTATGCAAAAGCAGAAATCGAAGGTTATGGCGGCATGATTCACACAAGCTGGTTTGACAGACCGCTTGGACTTGCCGGACGTGTGATGAAAAAAGACAAAAGAGGGAATTTCCAGTGTTCTCATTGCACCGGATAAAAATGTATTTGTGATTCCAAATCTGTCCATTCATTTTAACCGAGAAATCAATCAGGGATATAAGCATAATGTTCACGTTGATTTACAGCCGTTATATGGTGGCAGCGAGGCAGAACTGATGACACTTTTGCGGGAGGAAGCAGGCTGCAAAGGGGATGAAGAAATTGTAGATATGGATTTGATTCTTACCGTGCGCCAGCCGGCAGTCGCAGCCGGTGTCAAAGATGAGTTCCTTTTGACACCGCGTTTTGATGATTTAGGCTGTGTGTACACGACGTTACAGGGCTTTTTGCGTGCACTGGGACAAGCTTCCGAAAGAAGCACTTTCCGTCTTTGCCTCTTTGATAATGAAGAGGTGGGAAGCGGCAGCAGGCAGGGGGCACTTAGTAATTTTCTACCGGATGTATTGGAGAGAATTTGTTTGTCTTATGGCATGACAAAGGAGGAGCAGATTTGTGCGAGAAGCCGGAGTTTCCTGCTTAGTGCGGATAATGCCCATGCAGTGCATCCAAACCATCCGGAAAAAAGAGTGATGATGAGTTCCCGGTTGTTTTAAACGGCGGTGTTGTCATCAAATATAACGCGAGTCAGCGATATACGACAACCGGAATGACCGGTGGTGTGTTTGGCTCACTTTGTGAAAAAATGATATCAAAACGCAGTTGTTTGTGAATCGCGCCGATATGCCGGGCGGCAGTACACTTGGTAATCTTTTGAGTCATTCCTTTAGTGTGCCAATGGTGGATATCGGTCTGCCGCAGCTTGCCATGCACAGTGCGGTGGAAACTGCCGGCTGTGAGGACGTAGAAACCATGATAGAAGCAATTCAGGCATTTTATGAGAGTGAGATTTGCCAGATAAAGGATGGCACGTGGCGTATTTAATGAATGAAGAGGATGGAAGAAAGGCGGATTTATTATGGTAATCAATGGGCAGAATTTGTGTATTGGCTGTATGCGGCATTAAAGATGATTTCGTATGCTCGTCATGCCATTTTGAACAGAAAAAATACCGCCCGATTCCACGTTGCCTGCTGCCGGGAACAGAGGTGGCAGAGCGGTATGTGCTGGGGCGTGTCCTCGGAGAAGGAAATTTTGGAATTACCTATATCGGATGGGATAAAGTTCTTTCCAAGCGGGTGGCGGTAAAAGAATATTATCCGACGGATTATGTCAGCCGTGATGTGCTCCGTGGAACTGACCGAAAGGTTTATGTTTATGAGAGCAGGGTAAAAAAGAATATAAGGATAATTTGGACAAGTTTCTCAATGAAGCCAGATGTCTAACCAGATTTAACCATATGGCAGGAATTGTTGCTGTGCAGGATTTCTTTTATGAAAATGAAACGGCTTATATTGTCATGGATTATGTGGGGGAAAGAAATGTCAAGCAGGAAATCAGAGAAAATGGTGCCATGGATGCCAAAGAAGTGCTTATGCTTATGCGTCCGATTTTAGAGGCACTTTCAAGATACATAGAACCGGCATGGTACACCGTGACATCAGCCCGGATAATATCCTTTTTGCAGAGGACGATTCACTTGTTTTAATTGATTTTGGTTCTGCCAGAATGCGGAATATGGAAATGACAAAAAGCATGACAATTGTATTTAAGCGTGGATTTTCCCCGGAAGAACAGTACCGGGCAAAGGGAAAGCAGGGGGGCTTGGTCGGATGTTTATGCAGTTTGTGCGACCATGTATTTTATGATGACCGGACAGGCTCCGGAGGACGTCATTGAGCGAATGATTGGAGCGAAGGTTATTCCGCTTTCCGATTTTCCCGAAATCAATATAAGCGAACGTGCGAAAAATGCAATTATGAAGGGCATTTCCATTCGGGCAGAAGACCGCTATGCCAGTATGGATTCTTTGATTTGTGATTTGTATGAGGAAACGATACAAAGAGAGACTTTTTTCGAGACAGAGGCGACGGTGGATGGCAGGTATAGGTGTGATAGGTATTGTTTTGCTTTATGTGTGTCTTTTTACATAAAACAACACCGGATTACCAGCCATCCGGTAATCCGGTACAGTCTGTTCACATACAGAAACTTTCGACTAAAGCGCCCATTGTTTACCGCATGGTAAATGTGACGGGAATGAAAAGGAAAGCCGCGGAACAAAAGATTAATGCCATAGGGGATGCTTCACTTATCATAAAATGGCAGAAAAAGTATAATAAAAAGCGAAAAAGGGATTCTTATTTCCCAAAGTATAAAAAGGGAGAGAGTTGGACGAAAGGGAAAAAACAGACACTTACGCTTACAGTAAGTCGTGGGAAAAAAGAAAATCCGTGTTCCTAATTTGGTTGGTTTGTCTTATGCAGACGCAAAGAAGAAATTGAGAAGAAGAAACTTAACTGCCGTATTGTGCAAAGAGAAAGTGATACAATAAGCGGAATTGTATTAGAACAAAGTAAAAAAACAGGCGCAAAAGTAAACGAGGACACAACGATTACACTTACAGTCAGTAAAAAGCAGGCAACAACACCGAAACTGGCTGCTACAAATACACCACAGCCGTCAAAGAAGCCAAAGAAGACGAAGGCACCTGACTTTGCCGGAGCGATATCCTAGAGAAATTTGATTTAAGAGGAGGAGATGCAGATGAGAAAGAAAAGAAAAATTAAATGGGTCGTGTCCCTAGTTGTTTCATTTGTGCTTATGATGCTTGCACCGTGCCATTTCAAATCATCCGGCACACGCCAAACAAAGCAGTGCAGAAGAAAATCAGACCGACAAACCGTGGGTTACATCGCTTCCGTTTGTGACGATTTCTGAATATAATGAGAGTGCAGGAACAAAAGGAAAAGATTATTACAGAACAGAGGTTACGTTTGATGAAGAAGAACATAGTGTCGAATTTGTTACAGCCGGATATGGTGGGGATGGGCAGCCTCATGTAGAAAATAACGGAATCATGTTCAATTTAGATCCAATAAATGGAGAAGGTGTTGATCTATCAAAATATGAATATGTAGAAGTAGATATGGAAGGCACCGGTGGGGAAGCATTTGTGAAATTAATGAAAAATTCGGATTCGTATTGGTCTCAGATTGATGGCGGAATTTTCATTGAGCCGGTGCAGGGAGAGCGGCAGAAAATGTATTTTAATCTCGATTATTTGACAGAGAGCATACGAGGAGATCGATCAAATGTTCAAGCAATTGCAGTTTCTTGTAAAGCGCTTGAACAGCGGGTGAAAATATATGGAATTGAATTTGGCGGCAACAAAGAGGCATCGACTACCGCCACTTCAAAAGCAACCATGAATCCGGCGTATCAGTCTTCTTGTAAAATTCCGCTAGAATCGGATACGATATCAGCTTCCGGATATAATGGATATAATAGCAGCGGAATTTATTCAAAGAACTCATCAGGCATTACTTTTCCCAGAAACTGTGGGATGAATTATGTAAATTTAGAAAATTTTTCCTTGCTAATGGAATTAATTTTTCAAAGTATAAGTATGCCTACATTTCGTACCAGATGCTGGAGGAAGATGGGAGGATTGCGTCTTCGTGCAATTATGAAGCAGGGGAAACTTACGCTTGCACAAAAGGGCAGTGTGAATGGGTATAGTGATGGAGTAGCAACGGTCTCGATTAAAGGCGGAACGACATCCGGTGTCGCGGAATTTGATTTTACAGAGAGGGACAAGACCGAATTAGCAAAAGCAGTGGGGGTCAACTTTGGAATTTGGGGAACAGGAGCAGATTTTCTCGCAAGATATATGAGAATTTCACAGATTTATCTGACGCAGACAAAAGGTGAAATATCTCCTCCTTTGTCTGACGAAACAAAATCAACAACGACACCAAAAAAACGGCGACATCGGCGAAAAAGAAGACGACATATTTGCCGAAACCCGTTTTCAAAATAAAGAAGAAAAAGCAGGGAAAAATCCGCTATTTGCAGATAACACTGAAAAAGTACAAAGGTACCTACATTGATATATACGCACGGAAGAAAAAGAAGTTTAAGCGGGTGTCAAACAGCAAAACACAGAATAAAAAAATACAAGGGTGTTTTAAAATTCGAACCTACGTCAAACATATGAAAATTGACATACGGGTAAGAACATGGCAAAAAGAGGGGGAAGAAAAAGATTTACAGTAAGTGGTCAAAAATAAAGAGGGTTCGTGTGTAAGCAGTTTTTGCGAAGAAAACGCTTGCATTTTCCCTAAAAAATCAGTTATTCTAAACTTAGTTCCATACGACTGGCGGAAACTATATGAAAATCATATAGAGTGAGAGAACTCACAGGGAGTGTGGATTTGTATGAATTGCCGACCGCCTGGGCGACCGTTTACCCGGTTGCCCGGGCGGTTTTTTTTGATACTATTACAAAAAGATTGGAGGAACCATGATGCAGAAACTTTCATTGGAACAGGAACTCAAAAACAATGCGTATCCGGGACGTGGAATCGTGATTGGAAAATCACCAAACGGCAAATACGCAGTGACCGCTTATTTTATTATGGGGCGGAGTGAAAACAGTAGAAACCGTGTCTTTGTAAACGATGGTGAGGGAATCCGCACACAGGCATTTGACCCATCAAAATTGAGTGATCCAAGTCTTATTATCTACGCACCGGTTCGTGTATTGGGAAACAAGACTATTGTTACCAACGGTGACCAGACAGACACAATTTATGAACTGATGGATAAACAGCAGACTTTTTTTGAGCAGGCGCTCCGCACAAGAGAATTTGAACCGGACGGTCCGAATTATACACCAAGAATTTCCGGCATTATGCATGTGGAAAACGGAGAGTACAATTATGCAATGTCTATTTTGAAAAGCAATAACGGAAATCCGGATGCCTGCAATCGTTACACCTTTGCATATGAGAATCCGGTAGCCGGAGAAGGACATTTTATCCACACATACAAGTGTGACGGAAATCCATTGCCAAGTTTTGAGGGCGAGCCAAATTGGGTTGAAACAATGGATGATATGAATGCGTTTGCTGACATGTTGTGGAAAAGTCTGAATGAGGACAATAAAGTTTCCTTTTATTTGTGCGCTACATTGACATTGAAACCGGAAAATACGAATCGATTATTAAAAATAAGAATAAGTAAAGGAGAAAATCATGAAAGAATTGGAATTGAAATATGGTTGTAACCCGAATCAGAAACCATCCCGTATTTACCGCAAAGATGGTGAACTGCCAATCAAAGTGTTAAATGGAAAACCGGGTTACATTAACTTTTTGGATGCTTTTAACGGATGGCAGTTAGTCAGTGAATTGAAGAAGGCAACCGGACTTCCGGCAGCAACTTCTTTTAAACATGTTTCGCCGGCTGGTGCAGCAGTAGGTCTTCCACTGAGTGACGTTGAGGCAAAAATTTACTGGGTAGACGATTTGGGTGAGTTATCTCCGCTTGCTGCCGCATATGCCAGAGCAAGAGGTGCTGACCGTATGTCTTCTTATGGTGACTTTATTGCATTGTCAGATGTGTGATGTCTCCGCAGCCAAATTGATTAAGAGAGAATTTTCCGATGGAATTATTGCACCGGGATATGAGCCGGAAGCATTGGAACTTTTGAAAGAAAAGAAAAAGGGTGCGTATGCAATTATTGAAATTGATCCGGGTTATGTACCGGATCAATTGAGCACAAAGAAGTATTTGGTATTACCTTTGAGCAGAGTAGTAATAAGGTTAAACATTGACAAAGATTTCTTCAGCAACATTGTGACAGAGAATAAAGATTTGCCGGAGTCAGCAAGAATTGATATGGCAATTTCAATGATTACATTGAAATATACGCAGTCAAATTCTGTTTGCTTTGTAAAAGGCGGACAGGCAATTGGTATCGGTGCCGGACAGCAGTCCCGTATTCACTGTACAAGACTTGCCGGACAGAAGGCAGATAACTGGCTGTTAAGACAGTCTACACAGGTACTTTCCCTGCCGTTTAAGGAGGGGATGAAGCGTGCCGAGCGCGACAACGCCATTGACAATTATATCGGTGAAGATTACATGGATGTTTTGGCAGATGGATGCTGGGAAAAATATTTCACCGAAAAACCACCGGTATTTACAAAAGAAGAAAAGCAGAAATGGTTGTCCGAGTACGCAAAAGATGTAACACTTGGCTCCGATGCGTTCTTCCCATTTGATGATAACATTGAAAAAGAGCATACCGCAGCGGTGTAAAATACATTGCACAGCCGGGCGGCTCAATTCGTGATAAGGATTGTATCGATGCCTGCAACCGTCACAATATGGTGATGAGTTTTACAGGAATCCGTTTGTTCCATCACTAAAATGACAACTAGATAAAATATTTAGGTTGACAATCATTCCTCCCATGGTAGAATAAAAGTATCTACCATAGGAGGAATTTTATTATGTATGAAGAACTGGTAAATGAGATTATTGAAGGAAGACGTTTAGGAAAAGAAGATGACCTGACTTTTTTGATTGATGGTGATTTGGAGTCGCTTTGTCAGGGAGCCGATAAAATTCGAAAAGAATTGTGTGGTAATCAGGTGGATTTGTGCACAATTATTAATGGACGTGCCGGACGGTGCAGTGAAAACTGCCGGTTCTGTGCCCAGTCGAGCCATCATCATACCGGAGCAGAAGAATATGATGTAATGGATGTGGATTCTTTTGTGAAAGCATGTCATGTAAATGAAGAAAATGGAGCTCATCGTTTTTCTATTGTGACAGCGGGCAGAACGCTTGTCGGCAAAGAGTTTGATCAGATTGTAGAAGCGTACAAAAGAATGCATGAGGAGTGTAAAGAAATTGAATTATGTGCTTCGCATGGTCTTTTGACAAAAGAGCAGTTTGAAATTTTGCGTAAGGTTGGCGTAACACGCTGCCATGCGAATATTGAGACGTCGCGCAGATATTTTCCAAGTATCTGCACCACGCATACGTTTGAGGATAAGCTTGCGTGTATCCGGGCTGCCAAAGAGGCCGGATTAGAGGTTTGCCCGGAGGGCTAGGGTAAAGTTTTTGTAGGAAAATAAAAAATAGAAAGCACCGGATTCCTGTGTTAGGATTGAAGTTGACTAGACCAAAATCCAAGGAGGGTGCTTTCATGATTAACAGTATACAACATTTTCAGGAACAAGGGGTAAAAAATTTAATAGAAATTTTTAGTTACTATACAGATGACCTTACCAAGTTTGCAGAAATGGTTTATGGAGTGACTAAAGAGGTAACGAAGTTAGGACTTTCCCTGATTGAAGAAGAACTGGAAAGCTATGATGAACTGCTGCGTAAACGACAAGACCTGCGAAAAGGCTGGTACATTGAACGCCGGGATGAAACGAAGCTTCTGACCAGCCTGGGAGAAATCTGTTACAGCAGGACGTATTTTCACAATAAAGAAACCGGGGAATACTGCTATCTGTTAGACCGTCTCATGGGCTTGGAATCGCATGCCCGTATTTCAGAGGATGCAGAAGCCAGAATACTGGAGGAGGCTGTGGAAAGCAGTTACCGGAAGGGCGGAATCAATGCCTGTATCGGGGAACAGGAGGTAAGCAAGGAAACCGTAATGAATAAGCTTCATGCCCTTGAGTTTCCGTTACTGGAGCCGCTGAAGGAGAAACGCAGAGTAAGCCGTCTGTATATCGATGCAGATGAAGACCATGTTTCGCTGCAGTATCTTGAAAAAAAGGGTGACATTAAAAAGCCCCGCGTTAATACCGTTATGCCAAAGCTTATCTATGTCTATGAGGATGTAAGTTTCGATGGGAGTAAGCATGAACTGGTAAACTGCCATTACTTCGGTGGGGACTATGCCGGGACGGAAGGAACGAAGGCGTTATGGCAGGAAGTGTTTGATTTTATTACAGCGAGCTATGACGAGGAAGTGCTGGAGAAAATATATATAAACGGAGACGGAGCGGATTGGATTAGAACGGGAGCAGGAATGCACACCAAGGCACGTTTTGTTTTGGACCGTTTTCACATGCATAAATACATCATATCAGCAACAAGCCACCTGAAAGATTCCGCACAGGATGCGAGAAGTGAAATCTACAAAGCCATTAACGGAAAAAGGAAATGGGCGGCGGAAGAAGCATTTGATAAGATTCTGCATGTAACAGAGAGTGAAACAAAAGCAAAGGCAGTAGAATCTGCAAAGAATTATATTCTGGGGAACTGGACAGGAATTATGGAATCCGTGAAAGCTAAGGATAAGAGCCTGCAGTGCAGCGCAGAGGGACACGTGAGCCACATTTACTCAGACAGAATGAGTTCAAGACCATTAGGCTGGAGCAGAACCGGTGCAGATAAGATGGCAAGACTGCGTATATACCGCCAAAATAAGAGGGATATACTGGAACTGGTTCGATACCAGAAAAAAGAACTGCCACTGGCTGCAGGTGCAGAAGAAGTGATATATTCAGCAACGCAGATGTTGTCAGCGGAAAGACGCAACAGAAACAGGCTTGGAAAACTGGCAGATCTGCCGGTATACAGTATTCCGTACCCACACATCAAAAAGATAGCGGCATTAAAAAATCATATATGGGGATTGTAAGAAAAGAAAAAATCGGATATAGTAAAGACAGTTATCAAATCTTAAACAGGACACAGGTGTAGTCTGCCTATTACTTTCCGACAGTAAATTTACCCGAAAAAGGAACTCCGGCAAAAATGGATTCGTGATACGAATGTGCGTGAATTGTACTACAAGAATTATACTATCGTGTACGAGATTTGTGGTGACGATATTATTATTCATGAAGTATATAATTCCGCAAAATTGTCTCGACAACTTCGAGGCTGGTAATAATAAAAATACTGGACGACCGCAATTTCAAGCTATGATGGATGTGGCTGATTTATTTGGCTTCAGTAAATAGCAGCGGAAAATTTGTCTCTTGTGTGCTACAAATACGCGGGTATCTGGCAGGTGTTTTTAACCTGCCGATACCCCTGCGTATTTGTTAAGCGAAAGCGGCACACAAGGGATAAACTTTCCGCTATTATTTATGAAACCAAATAAACACCACCCCTTGATTTTTCGCCCTTCTTATTGTATCATATAAATACGGTAGGGAATGTATGAAAAGAACAGGAGGGAAGACCCTTGAAAATATCAACAAAAGGCAGGTATGCGCTGCGGCTTATGCTGGATTTGGCACTGAATGATTCAGAAAAACCAACCAGAATAAAAAAGAAATATCAAGCCGTCAGGGAATATCCGATAAATACTTAGAGCAGATTATAGCAATTTTAAATAAGGCACGGTATGTCAGAAGCATCCGAGGACCCCAGGGCGGATATCTGCTGACAAAAAAGCCGGAAGAATACACAGTAGGCATGATTTTGCGCCTGACAGAAGGCAGTATGGCACCGGTTGACTGCGTGGATGAGGAACTTGGGTCATGCAGCCGCATGGACAACTGTGCAACAGCCGTTGTCTGGAAGAAATTAAACGATGCTATCAGTGATGTAATTGACAACATTACACTTGCAGATTTGGTTGACTGGCAGATTGCAAAAGACGGCGATTATTCCATTTAAAATTGAAAAACAAAAAACACCTTATTTCCTATTGACAAACTAGGAAATGAGGTGTATTCTTTTTTAACCATCAACTAGTAATCATAGCAAACACGTATGAATAATATGAAAAGGAAGAAAGGAAGGGTAAAAAAAAGATGGCAATTTATAAGAAAGTAACTGATTTAGTAGGAAATACACCAATTTTAGAGTTAGGAAACTATGAAGAAAAAAAATCAATTAGAAGCAACAATTTTAGCAAAGTTAGAGTATTTTAATCCGGCAGGAAGCGTGAAAGACCGTATTGCCAGAGAAATTATTCTAGATGCGTTAGAGACAGGAAACTGACAAAAGATTCCGTTATCATTGAGCCGACAAGCGGTAATACAGGAATCGGTCTTGCTTCTGTTGCTGCATCGCTTGGTATTCGTATTATTATTACAATGCCGGAGACGATGAGCGTGGAGCGCCGCAACCTGATGAAAGCGTATGGCGCTGAACTTGTTTTGACCGATGGTGCGAAGGGAATGGTAGGTGCTATTGCGAAAGCTGATGAGCTGGCAAAAGAGATTCCAAACAGTTTCATTCCGGGACAGTTTGTCAATGAACTGAATCCACGTGCACATAACGTACGACCGGTCCGGAAATTTGGGAGGATACCGAAGGAAAAGTGGATATTTTTTGTTGCCGGTGTAGGAACAGGCGGAACCGTTTCCGGTGTCGGTGAATATTTGAAATCGAAAAATCCGGATGTGAAAATTGTAGCAGTAGAGCCGGCAACCTCTCCGGTATTGTCAAAAGGTGAGGCAGGAGCTCATAAGATTCAGGGAATTGGTGCCGGATTTGTACCGGACACATTGAACACGGACATTTACGATGAGATAATCCCGGTTGAAAATGAGGATGCCTTTTGAGTTAGGCCGTGAGATTGCAAGAACAGAGGGAATTCTGGTTGGTATTTCTTCCGGAGCAGCGCTAAAAGCAGCGACAGAACTGGCAAAGAGACCGGAAAACAAGGGGAAAAACAATCGTTGTATTGTTCCCGGATACCGGTGACCGTTATTTATCCACACCGATGTTTTCATAATCGGTTTCAAACTGCTAGGGTGAAAATTTTATAGGATAATTAAAAGATAAAAGAAGAAGCACCTTTTTCTGCGTTGGGATTAAGTTGAAAAACAAAATTCTAAAGAAAGAGGTGCTTTTTTTGCAAAAGTACTCTTCATTTTGCTAAAAATGTCATTTTATTGAAATGTGTGCATTTATGCGATAAATTAGCAAGGCAAGTGTTTTGTATCAGCCGGAAATGTCGGATAAAATGAAAAAATTCTTGGTGAAAAATAAATTAAATATTTTGTCAGATTTTCTCCGTTTGGAACGTTATAGTAAGTAGATGTTTCAAACGGAGATGATTTTGACCGTTTAGGGACGAAAAACGACCATTCGTGCCAGTTTTGTTTTTTTACGGATGATTATATGCTATGATAAGTGAGTAAGGGAGGTGACAGAATATTGTAAACTAGAGAAAATACTAACACAAAACAAAGTAATATTTTAGGAGGCAAAGTATGAAAAAATTGTATCAATCATTATGTTAACAGCACTTTTGTTTACGTCAATTACAAACGGCACAACAAGTAAAGCAATATCGCAATATAAGCGAATTACATCAGGGAACTATGAATATGCAGTTTTAGATGAAGCCAATAAAACCGCAACCGTGTTAAAGATTAAACCGACAAAAGAAGTGGTAATTCCGAAGATAATTGATGGATATTCCATTGTGCAGATTGGAATATGTTGGAATGAATATGATTACTATTTTAATGAGGAAAACGAATATCATTTTACAGATAGTGAGTATGCTGAATTTAAAAATTCTCGACATGTATTTTCGACAGATAGTAAGTCAGTAGAAAAGATTACGATTCCGGAGGAGTAAAAAAAATAGGAGAATTTGCTTTTTGCGAATACACCGAATTTAAAACAACTTAATTTGCCAAAAAGCCTAAAGTATATTTATGCTGAGAATTTTTTGAATGCTGCAAAATTAACGAAAATCGTATTCAAAGATTCAATTTGTGTTAGGAACGCGTTCGCTAATATTAAAAATGTGGTACTAAATGGCAATTTTGATAGTAATTTTTGGGAAGATTGCGTTACACCATCAAGAGACGGTATGCATGGGAAAATAAATCAATTAGAGGTTAAGGGGAAAAAGAAATGTAACCATAAGTGTTGGTTCTAAAATTCAAAAAATAATTGTTTCAAAGTCAGTTAAGGATTTATATATATCTGGCAGCAATCTAGTGAAAAAAACTGAATGTTAAGAGCAAGAAGACAAAGGTAAGCATTGACCCAAACTTAACATCAATTACTCGTACACAATTTGACATGGGAACCTATGCGAAAAAGAAATCAGGAAATTATACATGGTCCAAACCTTATTTTAAACTTGTGAGTAATGACGATGGTAATTATAAAAAGCAGATTTCCTACCTTGTCAAATACAAGAAAAATGGTAAATCAAAGACGAAAACAGTGAAAAAGAATAAAATCAAGAAACTTTATTCCAGTTCAAAGATTCATGTATATGCAATCGTAAAAGTAAAAAAAACAAAGAGTTGATAAATAGTATAATTTAGTGCGAATACAAGCTATAAAGCGCGTATTCGCGCTATTTTTTTTTGCTTTTTTTTGCAGAAAAACTTAAAAAGTGTACAAAAAATGAAAGGAGGAAATGACATAATGCCGAGGGCAAAATTGACATTTGAAGAGCGTGTGTGGTTGGAGGAAGCATTAAACAAGAAAGTAAATCACATGGAGATATGTAGATACCTTGGTATCAGTACATATCAACTTCAAGTTGAAAGAAAGCTTGGCTGGATAAAAAAGAACAGAGATACAGTGCTGAAAAAGCGCAGCATGCATTGAAGTAAAGAAATTGATTAGTAAGTAGGAAAGGATGTATTGACAAATGAAAGGAAGATTAAAAAAAATCCTATCGTTCTTTTTGGTTATTGGGTTAGTAGGTGGTGTGTGCCAGATACCAGCAGAGAAAACTTTGGCAGCAACAACGCCTGTTAAACTTGATAATTTAGGTTCGCATGGCACCACAAAGATTGGTAGCAAAACCAAATCTGGGGACTGGTACAAGATGACAGTGGATGGAAAAAAGCCTTCTGTATGAATCTTGGTTATACTTGTCACACTGGAGACCAATATAGTGCTAATTCCTCTGGCACATATTCAACGGCGGATGGGGGAAAAAAGCATTAAAAGCATACATTGGATATTGGTATGATGAAACAATGAAGGAAAGTAACAAAGCATATATTATTGCACGATCACTTCTTTGGGGAATTCAGGAAGGTAAAACTTCAGAAAGTGAATTAAAAAACAATTATAACTAATGTAAAAAGGCTTCAGGATATTATAGTTCTAAAACTACAGAACAATTATACAGTGCTATTTTCGAAAAGTCAGGAACATTGACAGCAAAGTTTACTGAATGGAAATATGGAGGTTCAAGTTCTCATCGGCAGGTGCTGTTAAGTTTGAAAGCAAGAGAGCAAATAGCAGCAGAACCTCATTCTGTAAATACCAATTCCAACTATCGCCAAAAGATACGATTTACAAAAATGGACGATGACGGAAGACCAGTTGCAGGGGCAAAGTTTTCAATTGAAGCAAAAGACATTGATACCTTGTATTATTACAAGCTAAATGATAATGGCTCTAATACGGATGATGAAATCCCTGATTTCACCGTAGAAACCACAACCGACAGCAATGGACAATTTACAATTCGCTATACCTACCATATTCAGTCAGAAACTTTTTACTTTTACACAGATACGGAACTGAAGGGTATGACAGCTGCTGAAAAAGCAAAAGCTGAACGCGATATGGATGAAGCAGGTCAAAGACATGGTGCCGGGATGACTCAAAGTGCAGCGGAACAACTGATGGAAAAAGTCTGAAAGAAAAATTGATAAAGTCAATAACCAGTACATTATCAAGGAGTTGGATACCGGAAATCCTAATTTGATTCTTGACCCGGAATTGGCAAAGGGCGTAACAGTTGTATGTGATGCAGATGATTCGGATTTTAACTATGGTGTCAGTGGTATAACAGACAATGTTATAAAAGATGTAAAGGGAATTAATAATCACAAAAAAGCGACAGTTAAGGTAAAGAAGTTAGTAAGTAATACAAGCGACAAGAAAGCACATGGTGATGCTAGTGTGGAAGGGGCGGTTTATCAATTGTTTGATGATGCTGCCTGTACGAAAACAGCCACCGTGTATGACAGCAAGGGAAAAGAAAAACAGCAGACCTTTATATCATTAAAAATGGCGAGTTGGAAACAGATTATTTACGAGCCGGGGAGACATATTACTTAAAAGAGAAAAAGCGCCCGAAGGTTTCTTACTTTCTACGGATGTATTAAAGATTCAGGTGGATGGTAATAGTTTAACACAGGAATACACGCCTAATGCAAAAACGTATGAGGTGCAGGAAACAGAAAAGAAATACCATCTGAAATTTATAAATTTACAACGGATGGTTCAACCGGACCTGCCAATTTTGAAAAAGGGCTACTTTTGAAATAATAAAAAGGGAAAGAAATATGAGGAGTGCAAAGAAGATGAGCGCGCGATTTTAGTAGCCGATGAAAATGGACATGCTAAAACAACCGAAGCATTAGCTTACGGTACTTATGTGATTCATCAGACAAAAACAGGAGATGCAGACACAGAAAAAATTGCAGATGAAGAAATTAAAATTGGTATGGATATTACTTCTGCAGCGTTGAATTATAAGGTTTATACAAGGCTTTATAACAATGCACCATTCAAAGCTCATCTGCGGATAATAAAGAAGTCAAAGAACACGGAAAAGACGGTATTGAAAGCAAATACCAAATATCAGATTTATCAAGTTGGAACGGATCGTACAGAGAAAAAGGGTGGAACAGTCCTTTTTCAATGGAAATACCATGATTAAGGTTGGAACGGATGAATACCCATTTGTTACAGATGAAAGTGGTGAAGTGCTTACTGCACAAGGATTATCTGCCGGTAAATATCGGATTTATGAGATTGATTCTGCCAGCGGCTTGCACATTACTACAAAATTCATTGAGTTTGTGGTAGACAGTAAATCTGATAATTACAAGATGGAAAAAGATGCGGATGGAAATACTTTTGCGACAATTACTTTGGATTACGTGAATGAAGATACCTATGGAAAATTGAAAATTTACAAAGCCGGAGAAATGCTTAGCAAATATGAAAACGGTCAATTTATTTATGAAGAAAAGCCGTTAAAAGGTGCAACTTTTGAAATCTATGCAGATGGAAATATTGAAACCCAGGATAACCAGGGAACCAATTGGTTTGACGATGGAGAACTGGTTGCTACGATTAAAAGCGGCGAGAAAGCAGTCTTTACAAAAGATTGTAAAGGAATTACCGGATATGAAGTAAAAGACGGTATTGTAACAGTAAATCTTCCATTGGGTAAATACAAGGTGAAAGAGACAAAAACACTGTATGGTTACCTGCTTCCGGATAAAGACTGGTCTGTTGAATTTAACTGGAACAATAAGGATGAAGAATATGTTCTTAACTCTACCAGTGCAACTAATACAGAGGGCATATTGTCTGTTTTCAACGAGCGTGTAAAGACTGCAGTTGAGATAAAAAGACAGACGAAGAAACTACTAAGCCAATTAAGGATGTAACCTTTGGCTTATACAGTAAGGATGCCATTTTTAATGCAGACGGAAAGCAAATTGTGGCTGCAGAAGAAAAATTAGGCACTGTTATTACAGACGAAAAAAGGACAGGCAGTATTTAATTTGGATTTACCTCTTATGAGTGAAAATTATGGGGAAGAGGCAGCCAGTGGCAGTGCGGTATCTGTATCAGGCAGTGCAGTCACAGCGGAGACAAAAAACGCTTAACTCTGGTGATTATTATCTAAAAGAGGAAAGTGTGCCGGGTGGTTACTATCTGGATAGTACATTATTGCCGGTACATTTAGAGTATAAGGATGATAAGACAGCTGTGATTGAAAAGAAACTGACACATAAAAACAAACAGACAGAAGTGCAGATGGATAAAACCTCAGTTGCAGGAAGTGAAGAAATCGAAGGATGTCATTTGCAGATTTCGGATGAAGATGGAAATGTGATTCTGTCATGGACATCCGGAACGACTACGGAAGTAAAAAGTAAATCAGGACTTGGGATATCAAAATTTACTCACAGCGTTCACGCAGGACAAGCACAGAACGCTTCGGGGCTTGTATCAGCATAAGACCTACATACTAACAGAGACAAGACCGGCAGATGGATATGTGACAGCAGATAGTATCGCTTTTCAGTTGCAGGAAAGCAGCACTGAACCGGGGGAAAACACTGGTGTCAATCCGGAATGCAGATGGAAATTTTGTTCTGCAGGAATCTAATGTAGTTCATATGGTAGATTACAAGACTACCATTACCTTTAAAAAGAAGAGCAGTGATGGATCTTTGATTGGCGGTGCAAAGATGGCTGTTTATGACAGCCAAGGAAATAAGGTGACAGAATTTACTACAAAAAGGTAAGAAAAAGATATTTACCGGATTATTAAAGGTAGGGGAAACCTACACCTTTAAAGGAAATCGAAGCGCCGGAAGGATATGAATTGGCGAAACCGGTTACATATCAGATTAAGGACACAAAAGATGAGCAGCTTGTGTCCATGGTGGATAAAAAATAGGAATTATCACAACCAAAACACCAAAGAAGTTTTGGGAAGGTAAGGACAGTAAAACATCACCGAAGACAGGGTATTTGTATCTGATACTTGGGTTGTTGTTAGTAGGTTTAAGTGGTGCCACAAGTGGCATCATGTTGTGGAGGAAAGGGAGAAGATATGAGAAAAAAGAAGTAGATTAATAAGCATCTTATCTTTATCAGTATTTGTTTTGGTAATGTTGCCGGAGTTGGTGTCCGGGCGGCTGCTCGGAGTTGATACAAAAAAGAAAAACAGTATGTCACTCTGAATGAAGAAGAAAAACAAACATTTGATAAGAATATTATCATGGATGGTAAAACATACCAGTTGCAGAATGTATCTTACGAAACGGTAAGCAAAAATCCGGTAAAAGTGAAGGAAAAAGTAACACTCATAAAAAAAGACAAAGCCCATGAAGAAAAGTGATTCTTTTAAGGCGGAGAAGAATATAACGAAAGACGGTGTTACATATACGCTGACCGGGGTCAGTAAAAAAGAAAAAAAGAGTAAGAAAAATGGAAGCAGACGGTATCCTCATATTCCGAATTTGATTCATTGTCAGATGCCAATAAGGCATCCAGTCAAAAGACGGTAACGGTTACAGACAAAAAGACCGGCAAAATGGTAGCGGTTCCTTGTGTGAAAACTTCCATGAGAAAAACAGCAGAAACATGGGATTATTCTCATATCGATATACTGTTTTCCGGGTATGATGCAGAAACTTTTATTTGGAAAGACCTGAAGGTTAAGAAAAACACCAAAAATCCTTTAAAAGGATATGAAGTTGCGTTAATTGAAAGTGTTGGTGGCAATCCGGATAAGTATAAAGTTCAAAAAAGTTGTTTGGCAGGGAAAAAAGTTATAAAAAAATGGTACTTTGTACCGGAAGGCAAGAGCCGTTGTAAGAAAAAGATACCACACTACCGGGTTAATTACTCGGAAGTATAACACATACAGAAGAACCAGACTATGTGTACTCTTGTACTTATGCAGGAGTAAAAGAAACAGATAGTAAGGATATTTCTTATGTTGTGGCTGCGAAAGCTAATTATCAGTTAGAGCAGACCAAAGGGACAAAGAAAGTTCCGGTGTTATTTATAACTTTAGCAGTAGTGTTGGTGTTGGCAGCTGTTGTTGGAATATTATTTATTCTGGTAAAAAAAAGAAAGACAAAGGAAGGAGGGATAGTTATGGCAAAATTGGCAAAAACATAGTTGATTTTTGTACCGCTGTAGAACCATATGCTTATGTAATGGCAGTTGTTGGATGTCTTGTGCTTGGTTTTTGTTTTGTTATTCCAAGTGAAAAAATTACATAAATTTGCATCATCCTACGGCCCAAAAATTTTATAGGTGTAGGGCTTATTGCAGGATGTGTATACATAGGCAAGACCATTGGAAAACAATGGAGTTTTTGATAATGGTGTAAGTGGAATAATTGTGGAAGGGGGAAATTTTCCCTTCCACTGTATAGGAGTGAACTATGGGGAGAAATAGAAAGAATAATGAATTGCGATTGAGCGATTCTTAGGAAATGGAATAATAATTGCGGTTGTTTTAATTGTAGAAGACCTGCTATTTTATTTGTTGATAAATTATTTATTGAACATTGTAGTAAATTTGGGCTTAGGAACAGGAAACTGGAGTCATCCAGAATACTACATAGGCAAAAAAATATCCTTCCGGATTTTGAAAGGATTCATAAATACCATGATATATATGGTTTTATATGCCTGGTTTATGGCTGCTTTTGCTTAGTATTTAATATCCGGCAGGGTTACCGGATGAGAGCATCGTTTTCGTCCAAAGGCTTTAATTTAAATCAGAAGGGCTGCGCAAGATGGACAACAACAAAAAGAAATCAAAAGACAATACATTAGAATCCCGGAGAAGAATAAAGTCTTTCCCGGATATGGTGGTACGATTGTATCCCGCATTGGGAAACATTTATTTATTGATACTGATTTGACGAACAACCTATGTATCGGAATCACTCGTTCCGGTAAAGGTGAGATGTATGTTATACCTTCCATCGATATCTACTCCAGAGCGGAAAAGAAGACATCACTGGTGGTACTTGACCCGAAAATAGAGCTATATAAAACTTCCAAAGGAACTTTGGAAGAAAGAGGATATGATGTGTATTTGCTGTCACTTGTGGACCCGGAGCACTCTATGGGGTTTGATCCTTTAAATCAGGTCATCAATTTGTATGAAGCAGGCGATTATGCTAACGCAGAACTTTTAGTACAGAGCTTTTGTTATTCAATATTTAATCCAGATAAACCAATAAATGGTGATACCTTTTGGCAAGATTCACCAACATCTTTGTTGTCGGCGTTAGTGATTGCTGTAATTGAAGATGTGTTTGCATGGATTCAGGTGGATGGTGCTACAGGAGAAGAGAAAAAACATATTCAGAAAATTAATATGTTTTCCATCATCAATTTATTTGGAGAACTGGTTAGCCAAACCAATCCGGATAATCCATATGTTACGGGATTGGATATGTTTTTCCAAATGCGCCCTTCTTTGGACAGGGCAAAGATTAAATTTTTTGGGAGTGGAAGTTGCTGGAAGTCGAACAAAGGCAAGCATCTACTCTAGTATGCTTATGAAATTAACAATCTTTACGTATGAAAATTTCGCCAAAATGACGGCGGAATCAACAATGAATTTAGAAGATATCGGATTTGGGGATAAGCCCATTGCTGTATTTATTGAAATGCCGGATTATGATAAATCCGCTCATTTCTTAGGCTCGGTATTTATCCGGCAATTATACTTTGTGTTGGCAAGAAAGGCTACCAGACAGCAGAATGCCGCTGTAAAAACCGCGTTAAAATAGCGGATGAATTTGGTAATATGCCGGCGGTGGAAGCAATGGAAAATATCATAACGGTATGCCTGGGAAGGAATATATCGTTTGACCTTTATATACAGGCATATGCTCAGCTAAATAAACTATATGGAGATAATGCCAAAACGATTTCCGAAAACTGCGGAAATACTATTTACATTCTCTCGGATGACGATGATACAACCAAGCAGATTTCGGCAAACTTGGGAAATGAGACAATCGTTGATATGCAGCGAAACGGAAGTCGATTGTCGGCAAATAAAACAATCATGGAAACAACAGCGGACAAACCCTTATTAAATCCCAATGAGTTGGAAGAACTAAAACCGGGAGAATGTGTTATTAAAGAATTATGAAACGCCGCGATTTGAAAGGAAGGTTGATTACACCACACCCGATTTTCAACAGCTTAGAAAATAAACGACGGCTGCTGTTCCGGTACGAATACCTTACTGATATTTTCCCGAATCCGGACGAAGTGGATATTAGTGATGTGAACAAAGAAGATTTAAGCCATATTAAGGTAAATGAAAGGGTTTGGGACTATCGTATGAGTTTTGCATTATTCAACTTTAAGACAACAGAAAAAGAATCCAATAAAAAGAAAAAACAATAAAAATTGGAGAACTGGATAATAGTGAAAATTTGATTGCAGCTTTGAAAGAAGTGGTTGGAAGCACGATAAAAAAAGAACATGAATATTGATACAGTGATGGATATGCTGCGTGAAGCAGATTTAGATGAGCAGACCAAAGAAAAGTATATGGATTTGTTATACATGGGAAAGGAGGAAATGACAGAATGAAATATGGATTAAAAACAAGGGAAAAGATAGTGTTATTTTTATCACTTTTTGATATGTCCGCTTTTTACATGCCAGATACGTGCCTTGGCATTGGAAGATGACCAGGTAATTAAAATATTATCGAGTAATCCGGGACTTTTTTCACGAAAATGGAATTGTGGCTAGTGCCTTTCCGCTTTATAGGCTGGGGCATTACAAAAGGAATTGCGGCTTTAGCGGATGTGTGTGCTGGCCTTTATGACACATGCTTTGGGTTTATTGATTTTACAAAGTATAAGCCGGTAAAAACATTTATCAATCAGTGGAAACCGGTATTCATCGGCTTAGTATGTTTATCTATTTTGCTGATTGGAATTTTACTTTGCATTGGGTGGGAAAAAAACCTAAGATTGTTATTAACTTGCTAATAGCGGTAACTGTGGTTTCTTCAAGTACCTATGTAATTAATACCATGAACAAGTTTATCAGCAAAGAAGTACGAAGTGAGATATTAGGTGGACAGAGTTCAGCAGTTGTCTACAGCACGATTGGTAACAATATACATGATATAAAGTGGCTGGAAAAGACGGTTGGTCTTGCCAATCTGAATAAGAAAACAAAGGGCAAGAAAAATGCAGATAAGGTTTATGACACATTTTCAAAAAAGCCAGTTTAAAAATCTGGATATTCAGGAAATTTGACCCGGAAGATTTCGAGGAGATGCAGGGGATATATTGAAAAATGGCTTGCAGTCAGAAAGTGATGATAAGAACAAGATTACCTATTCATTGGATGAATTATATGACGGTGTAGCATGGACAGATTTGTTAAATGAATTTTACTATCGTTATACAGTGGATTATGGCGTGATGTGGATGGAACTAATATCGCTTATTATCATCTACTTGTTTATGTCATATAAGGTAATTCGTATCTTATATGAGATTGTAATACATCAATTATTAGCTTATTTGTACTCAGCTAATTTTAACAATAATCAGAAAATTTTGAAGATATTGGATTCCTTGAAAGACAGTTATATCTTATTACTATTTACAACTGTCATAATTAAGTTTTATCTTCTGGCAACAAAGTTTATATCCGGATGGAATGTGTCTGGTATTGCAAAGGGAATCATTTTGTTGTTTTTAGCATTTTTGCAGTAATCGATGGTCGAATTTGATTCAAAAACTGACAGGAGCAGATATCGGAGCCAGTGATGGAATGGGAAAAATGATGTCTTTGTTTTATGGCGGACGAATGGCTGCCAGTACAGTTGGTGCTGCAGCAGGTGCTGTTAAATCCGGAGTAGGTGCAGTAAAAAATGGCGCGTCCAGAGCTTTCTCAAAACCAAATGCGAAAGAAGCATTTAGTGGAAATCCGGCTATGGATGAACAGGCACAAGATATGGTTGATGCCGGAGCGGCAACAGCCAGTGCAGATAATGCGCTTAATCAGCACAATAACCAGTCGAATGACAATAACATGGATAATAAGTCAACAAATCATAATAACCAAAACAACAATGCAACTAATAACCAGAACAATCATGCCGATGTACTGGAATCCGGAGAAAAAGAGGCTGCAAATGGTAGAAATGGAGAGACAGCATCTTCCCAAACACCGGAGAGTAGCAAACAAAAAGAAAATGCAGAATTTGCCAGAGCAGGAAGTCCATCTCCAAATTCGACATCGGCTATGTCCGCTGAGCAGGGTAAGAAGAATGGTGGTTACCAAATGGGGCAGATTGGACATAATCAAACCAGAAATGATGCGCTCAATGGTGTTCCTTCAGGAGGAAATGCCGGCATAGGTCCCGACAGTATGAAACAAATGGAAAAAGACTTAAGCAGCACAAGAACAGGAATGTCAATGGATTCAACGAATAATATTGCCGGCAATAAACCGATTGAAGCGGGAGGACATATGGTTGACCGGGTATCGGGAAGCGATACATCAAGTAAAAATAATGAGCCAAAGAAACCGGGAAGTAAGGATATATTTGGAGATAATGCAGGGAGGAAAAATTAATGAAGCACATTGTAGTTCAGGACATTAAAAGTGAAACCAAAGTGGGAAAAGAGTGTGTATCTTTTTGATTTTTTTTTTTTAGTGACTTATGGTGCTGTATCTTTTTGTTTGGTAGCACAGTACATGAGATGCTTCGCATCCCATTTTACATTTTCTCTGCTGTTTGTGCCATTTTTCTTACGATGAAAAGTAATTGGAATAAAAAAGAGAAGAAATTGGGAGAGCTTGCTCTTGTATATTAGGAGAGACAAGGGGTTTATTATCCCCTTGTGAATGAAAATGTAGCAACGGAATTGGACAAGAAACGAAGAAAGGAGGCTGTCGGCTATGAAGAAGACAACAAAGAAAAAAAAGCCATCGGTTAGAAAAACCATATTAGATATTGTAACGATTCGTAGTATTTCGGAAAAAGGGTACTACAACATGGATGATGGCAGTTACATGGATTTGCTGCAAATACAATCAAAAGACCTGATTAATTCTTCGGAAGATGAAGTGGAGTATGATTGTCTGAAGTTTGCTAAGTTGTATAGATTGTATGCAGAACCAGTTAAGATTGTATGTATTAATTTTCCGTGTGATTATTCCAAACAAAAAAGGTTTCTGGAATCCAAAATTAAAAGCACGAAAAATACAATTTTTAAGGAGCAGTTACAGAAAAAGTTAGATGAGTTGGTCTGGCTAGAAAAACATAATACAACCAGAGAATACTACTATATGATTTTTTCTGAGACAGAAGAAGGCTTAGAAAAAAACATTCGTACCATGTTCAGCGTCTTGGGAAGAGGAAGGGGAGGTTTGGTTGAAAAGATTTCATATGAAAAAAAGAAAGAAATTCTTTTCCGTGTACTGAATAAGTGCGTTATGACAAATGCATAAAGAAAGGGGATAAAACGATGGCTAGGGATAAGAAAAAAAGAACAACAGACTGATACCTATTTGTTGGAGAAAATACAGCCACAGGGTGGAATTACCTTTATGGATGCCAAATACATATCCACTGGTGGCGGCTATGAAGCCTGCTTACATATTTTTGAATATCCAAAGACACTAGATGATTATTGGCTGGCTAATATTTGTAATATACCGAATACTGCGGTTTTTATTGACGTAGCAACGGATGATGTCATTACAGTCAAGAAAAATATTAATCGTTCCATGAAAGAACAAACTTATCGTTACAACGAATCTAAAAATTTTCAGGAAAGTTATGACGCAAAGAAACGCTTTCAGGAATTAGAAACGCTTTACGATGAAATAAGTAATTTGGGCGAAGTGGTTAAATTGATTCATTCGAGGATTTTTATTTCGGATTCATCCTGGACTGAATTGGAAGAAAAAATTAAAGACATAAAAGCACAACTGGAGAGCAATGGTTACCTTGGTGCAATTTTTATGAATGAAACAAAATCTGAATGGACAAGCATGTTTAAATCGTATGCAAGGCAGGAGAACGAAAGATTTTTTGTATATGGACAACCGCTCACCAGTAGTGCGATAGCAACCGGTAATCCGTTTCACTATTCTCATTTATCGGATGAGAACGGTTTGTTTTAGGCAAAACACCTTGTGGTGGTGATGTGCTTTTTAATTTGTTTCTTAAGTCACAAAGCAGACTTTACTACAACTTCCTGTGCTGCGGAACAATGGGAAGCGGTAAATCTACGCTTCTTAAAAAGTTATTGTTACACACCGGTATTGTTGGAGACTTCGTTCGCACATTCGACATTTCCGGAGAGTTTACTACGCTGACTAATGTGTTGGGTGGAAAGGTGCTGAAACTGGATGGCTCGAATGGTATTTTAAATCCATTGGAAATCCTTCGAGGCGGGGATGATGATGTGGTGTCCTTTACCATGCATATCTCAAAAAGTAAGCACGATTTACAAATTTCTAGTGGCGGGTGATTACACCACACAGGAAATTATTGAGTTTGAAGAATTGCTCAGGCAGCTATATAAAAAGTGGGGATGGGAATTAAAGAAGGGGAAACTGACTCGTCCGGTTACAGGACTTCCAGCGAAGGAATATCCGATATTTGAAGATATGCTTAATTTTATTAACGATAGAATTGATAAAATACAAGCCGGTACATACAAAGATGTTGAACTGGTGCTCGTGGAGAATAACTTAATATTACTGGATAAGATTCGTAAGGTGATTAGTAGTATTGTTTATACTTATGGAAATCTTTTTAATGGTTATACGACGATTAATAATATTGTTGACGAGCAGATAGTAACTTTCGATATATCCACAATAAAGGATATGAAGCCGGAAGTTTTTGATGCTTTACTGTTTGATATGGTTTCCCTCTGTTGGGACAACTGTGTCACTAACGGCAAATTAATGATGAAAGGTCTTTATGATAAAACACTGGGTGACTGGGATATTATACACATTGATCTTAATCGATGAGAGTCATCGATGGGTTAACACGAAAAAGCCTCATGTCTTGGACATGATAACAGTTTATTTGCGCGAGGCGAGAAAATATTTTGGCGGCATTGGCTTGGCGAGTCAATCAGTAAGGGATTATGTTCGGAGGGAACGGCGGATAAAGATGTAGACAAGATGAAAACCGTGTTTGAACTTACTCAATATAAGTTTATTTTTCATCAGGACTCCAATGTTTCCGGATTGCTTGGAAAGATTTTCGAGGGTGAATTAACACCATCACAGATAGCAAGAATCTCCAAACTTGATGTTGGTGAAAACATCTTAGCGATAGCATCAGACCGCAATATTGAATTTAAAGTTCATCTTCCGGCAGATGAAGAGGCTATATTTCAAGGAGGTATGTGATGAAAAAAACATTATATACCATCTTAAGTATTGGTATCTTATTGCTTTCCGTGATTTTAATACTTCCGGTGACTGTTACAAGTGTAGTGACAGTCGTATTAGGAGGTGGAGAGGAAGAAGAGGGAGGTAACAGTGGAGATGATAGCGTAAGCGTTTCGGTCTCGTTGCTCCTATCAGAGGAAGTAGAAGCATACCGTAATCAAGTATTAAAAGAAACTGAAAAACATAAGATGGAGGCTTATATTGATTTGTTTCTTGCTGTCATGCAGCAGGAGAGTGGAGGAATGGCAGCGATGTGTTTCAGGCATCGGAAAGTAAGGGGCTGCCACCAAATACCTTATCCACGGCAGAAAGTATTAAGCAGGGAGTCGCATATTTAAGTGCGATGATAAAAAAAGCCGGGTGCACCTCACCCAGTGATATATTACATATAAAATTGGCACTGCAGGGATATAACTTTGGCGGTGGATATATTGATTATGCCATAAAAAGACGGGAAATGGACACAACAAAATACCTTTTCCTTTGCAAAACAGAAAAGTGGAGGAAAACGCAATTCCGGTATCCGGGCAGAGCAGTTAGGTCCATGGCGATATGGAGACCAGTATTACACGGCGCACGTGCTTAGGTACTACAGCATGGCATCTGGTAGCAGCAGTGATGAAAGTGCAGGAGACCCAGTGAAGATACCGGTAGCGGAGCGTATGAAGTGGCTGTTTCCGAAAGGAACACCGAAAACGGAACTTGATATGCAGCCATATTTAACTCAGATTGAAGTGTCAATTTATACGAGAAAAAAACAAAAAAGCAAAATGACTTTGACAGTGCACAAAAAGCTGGCACAAGAAATTACAGCAGTCTTTGAGGAAATGGCAAAAATGAAGTTTCAATCAATCCGGCGTGTACTGCCGGTTATAACTGGCAATATGGCATCCAATAAAAATAAACAATCGTACCATTCGTATGGTTCGGTAATTGATGTGAACTGGGAGCATAATGGAGCTACTTATACCGGATGGTACCGTATAAGCCCGGGAAAGACAAAATGGCAGTAACCAAAAAAGGTAGTTGCTGTATGGAAAAAACATGGCTTTTACTGGGGCGGAGACTGGTCGGCAGCTTACTTTGATCCGATGCATTTTACTTATACAAATAATTAAGGAGGCAGGAAATAATGGAACGAAGAAAAAAGGGAATTGTCCTTATTCTTATTGCAATATTGATTTTCGGTGTGTTTGCAGGGGTGGAATTTTTCGGTAAAAAAAAAAAAGAACCGGCACAAACATCTGCTACGGCAGCAATTCCGTCTGCAACACCGATTCCAACCAGTGTGGTAACGATTACCCGAAACCACCGGCAGATGCAGAAACCGAAGAAGATAAAAAAGCACTGCTTTGGTCGAAATACGAGCCGAGATATTACAGCAATTACAAGTAAGTGCTACGGAATTTGAAAAGCAAATTCAGATATTTAAAAATTCTTTTTTGGTTATGCAGCAGCAAAGCAAGTCAAAGATATGGGAGAGATTACGATTAGTTATACGGAACATACTATGACGATACCCTGTTACATGACGGTGAATAAAAAAAAGTTGTAAAATTTGATGTGATTTATAACATGAACAAAAAAACATGGCGATTTGAGCCATGGTAATACGAGAGAAGGGAGATTGATACGATGAAAAAATTATTTATATGTTGTGATAGAGAGGCAAGAGAACGAGTGGTAGAGAGAGCAAAAACAGCATTTGCCACTCAGTGGCAGTTGTAGAAGATATGAACCGGGCAGATATGGCATATGTCGTAGGAAAAGTTACTCCGGATATGCAGCAAGAGATGAGGGCGTTAGAACAAAAAATCTTCGCACAGTAAAGGTAAACGAAGATTTCATTAATGAAGAATTGTATGAACAGGTTTTGAAAGGAAAAGTCCATGTTAAGGAAAAGACTTTGGAAGGGAGCGGTAAATTTTGAAAAAGAATTATGAAATGACAAAAGAAAAGGAAATCTTGCCTTGTTTGGGGTTGTGTTTTTTCATCGCTGGGTATATATTTTTCTTTGCTTCCTCTTCATGGATGCCGGCAAATCTGTCGGTACCAGCCTGCTAACACCGCTTAGAGAAAATGTGCAGTGGAGCGAGCGAACACTCCAGATTAGAAGATGGGAATATTGTGAGGCTGAGAAGATAATGGAGGTGGAAATCGACATAGATAATCAGTCATTCGATGGAAAAATCATTATCGTTATACTGCGATAACTCGAAATAACGACCAGTTAAAGGTTGTAAAGATGATTGAGGATAGCGACTGGATAATCCTGCGAATTGAAAATGTGGCAGATGATTTTGGAGAAATCTCTTGAGACTCGATATGATGGGAGAACAGGATGACGACAATACTTTGAGGCTATATACAAATGTAAATGCTGTAAAGCGAGTGAATGATTTAAAAAAAAAGGGATAGAAAAGGATATCAACTGTTACGCTTAGAGCGGGATACAGAAACCTATCAGGAAGAAATCAGAACGCTGGAACAGAAAAAGAAATCGCTTACAGAAAAAAATCAGCGAATGCAGGAGGAAATTAATCGTTTGCAAAGTGAAGAAAGTTTTCAAACAGACGAGATGAAAGCAGAGCAGACAGATAAGATTACAGAAATTCAATCTGAAATCACATCAAATCAGGATGAACTACAGTCCTATGAAGTTCAGCTGCAAGAAAAAAAGAGCGAGGATTGAATTGATTAAGAAACAGATGACGCAATAAGAATTGGAGGTGCTAATTATGCTGTTGTTTGTCGGGGAAAAAGGAAAAAGGTTTTTTTACTGAAGAAACCGAAGAAAAGGTTGAATATATTGACGAGGCATTACATATCAAAGACCAGGCAGAAGCAATATTGAGATTTAATGAAGAGGCAACGGTAGTTATTTATGATATTGAACAATATGCGGACGAAGCAAAGGAATTGGTTCACTGGATTAATCGGATTGAAGATGCTTTGAAAATTAAAAACAATCATATTCGCGGCCGGGTATTCACCCAAAAGTACCGTTTGTCGTATGCTTTGGGATGCCGGAGTAAAAATTTTATATTTTCCATTTATCTGGGAGACCAAAAGGAAGATTTAGAATACTGTCTTACTGGATATTATGAAAATTTTGGCTATGAAGAAAAACGTGGATTTTCATTTGAAGAAGAAGAGGAAAAAGAGGAGTCCGAGGAAAGAAAAAGACCAGAACGATTGGAATTGAGTGGTGGTTGTATTAAAAAGAATGGGAACGACTACGCAGGCATTGCAGCTTGTTAAATACCTGCAGTTTGTTGGATTCAAGGCAGCTTATTTTCAAATGAACGCCAGTAACTTTGTAGAAGCCGTTAAAGATGCGTACGAGCAGGTGACAGTGGATGATGAAATTGGTCTTGTAAGCTATGCAAAGGTAGATATGTTCTGCAGAACCGATAGACTGCAGGAAGTTCTTAATTTAGATTACGATTACCTGGTGTTTGATTATGGTGTGGCGGGCGAGAATGGTTTTAACAAAATTTCTTTTCTGGAAAAAAGAACAACAGATTTTTGTGGTTGGCAGTAAACCGGGTGGTGAGTTTGAAAAAACTTATGATGTGATTAAAAACAACTTTTACAACAATGTGTTTTATATTTATAACTTTGTTGCGGAAGGGGGAGCAGGAAGATATAAAAGAGCTTATGGGCGAAAAAGCAGGAGTTACATTTTTTGCTGAAGAAGCCAGAGACCCTTTTTGTTTTTTCCGGTGACATGAAAACCTATGGAAGTATTCTATCTCTGGAGGAAGAAAAAGACAGAGATAGTAAGCCTGCAAAAAAGAAAAAAAGACTATTTGGGAAAAGGAGATAAATCGGATGGAGAGAAAATACGAAAATGTATATCTGGTTACATCACCGGATATACAAGTTCAAAAATTTACTTGAAACAATGTCAGATTTAATGGTTGGGAATCTGTATGTTACAGAAAAAAATGATTGGATTGCGGCCGACTTTGTATGTTTTGACCCGGATTTTCGCTGGCATCTGGAATCAGAATCCATAATTATGGATGAAGAAAAAAAGAATTTGATTGAAATTATAGATGGAACCGGAAGTTGGGTATTTCGTTTGTTGGATTAGAAAGGGGTATGAGTATGGCTGAGAAGAAAATTGAAGATTTTGGAGAAAAAATTGGCGGTGCAAGGAAAGATTTGTATGCTCTAAATCGAGAACTTCGTTATGGAGATATTCTTGATTGGAACGATATGGAGAAAGAAAAATACATTACTAAAAAGAAGCATTTCCGCTTCCGGATTATAAAAAATGCTGGAAGAAGGAAAAGACAGAGAAGTTATATTTTTATAAAAAAGGTAAGAGATTCGCTTCCTACTAAGCCTTTGGCAGCGGTACCTTATTTGGCTTCTGCAGAACAAAGGAAGGATATTATTAATACAGCGCAGAAGGATTATTTAGTAACCGTAAATCGTTTTTATGAAAAGGCTATGTCACTAACATCGATGAGTGAATGCGCCCGGTTTTACGATGAAATTAAAAGTGAGAATTTGCCGGATACTAATTGCTTTAATCGTAAACTGATAAAAGCAACAGATTTAGGAGGCAGACTTGGACTATATCAGTTCCGGCGAGAGTTGGAAAACAAGCAGTTTTTGTTCTCTGAGGATGAAAAGATACTTTCCAATTTTTTCTTTTTATCGCTATGATGGACAGAATGTAACGAAAGAGGAATATAGAGAAGGTAAGGAGCGTTTGGTCATTCATGAGAGTGGTTGCTCAACTTATATTTACAATTTTCAAGAGGCAGGAATGACGGACTTGTCAGCATGGCAAAATGACACTTATTTTGTGCTTCAGAAAAATGATCGTGAGATAGTGGCTGTAAATTTACAGGACCGTGATGCGGCTGTAAAGGAAGCGTTGAAAATCGGCAAAGAACAGAATCCTGAAAAAAGAAAAAACAAAGCGTAAAACACGCTTAAAGCCACCTCAGTTAGAGCATATAAGACCGACTGCAGAGGATTATCGTGGTGGTATGGATATAACCGGTGATGATATGATGAACACTTTTGGTTTCCGCGCCGGTGAATTTGGAAATTGGAACAATAATAATGACAGACAGACAAATCTGAATATGTCATTTGACGCTTTTAAGGATTTAGCGAAGGCGTTAAATATTAAAGATGAAGATATTGCTCTTGGGGGCAAATTAGCAATTGCTTATGGCGCACGTGGAAGCGGTTCTGCACTGGCTCATTTTGAACCTAGTGCAAATGTGATTAATCTAACTAAGATGCGTGGTGCCGGTTCTTTGGCTCATGAGTGGGGGCATGCGTTGGATTTATATGTAGCACGGGCATATGATATGGATTCGTCTATGGCTACCGGTGCTTCTTACTTAGAAATCCGGCAGGGAAAAGCTCCCTGTAAAGAACTTATGGATACGATTAAATATAAGAATAATGAACGAACAGAATACTATAAGAACGCAGAAAAGTTAGACACTGCGTTTAGTAAAACAGACCAGGGCTATTGGCGAAGTGATGTGGAATTGTTTGCCAGAGCATTTGCTTCCTATGTTCATGACAAGTTGCCGGCAAATACTTCCGATTATTTGGTCGGACATTCAGAAATGATTGCACTGGATGTTCAAGATGGTAATACCGTACAGATTCCAACCAGTCCGCAGGGCAAAGAGCGAGAGGCAATCAACCAGGCATTTGATAAAGCCTTGGAAAGCCTGAAGGAAAAGGAAATTTTACATCATTATGTGCGAGAAGAAAAAAAGGAAGTAAAAAAGCCGGAGAAAGAAGAAACTAAAACTGCAGGAAGAGCAGTAGCGAAAAAGAGATTTTATACAAATGAAGAGTCGGAACTGATGACAGATTGGCTGAAAGAACACATATCGGTTGTGGATGTGTGCCAGTCATTGGGATATTCTCCGGTACGAGTTGGTCAAAAATACTATTCTCTGAAAGAGCATGATTCAGTGAGAATCGACTTACAGAAGAACTGTTTTTATTGGAACTCTCGCGGGAAAAATGGAAGTGTCATTGATGCCTGCATAGCGTTTGGAGATATGGATAAATCAGAAGCCTACAACCATTTATATGATATGGCAGGTGGGCGAGAAGCGGTATTTGAAGCAGCTGTTGGAAATCAAGAATTAGAAGTTAAACCAGTTGCAGCAGCAAAGCAAAAACATCCTGAAAAAAAAAAAAGAAAACCTTAAGGATGAGCTGCCAAAGAAAGCGGCTCATATGCGGAATGTATATGCCTATTTGGGTAAAACTAGGCAGATTGATGGTAGTGTCATTAATGAGTTTGTTAAAAGACAGATGCTTTATCAGGATGACAGAAACAATTGTGTATTTGTATCACGAAACAAGGAAGGTGAGCCGGTCTTTGCTTGTATGCGTGGAACAAACACATACAAGCGGTTTGTTGCTGATGTGAAAGGCAGTGACTACAGCAAAGGATTTTATGTGAATAATCAGGCAGATAAATTATTTGTCGGCGAGTCAGTCATTGACATTATGAGTAAGATGACACTGTTAAAAAAAAAAAGATGGAGTGGATTATCACGATTATAACTATCTGGCAATGGCTGGTACGCAAAAAGCAGGAAGCGATTGAGTATGTTTTGGATAATAACAGGCAGATTAAAGAAATCTATCTTGGAATGGATAATGATGCAGGGGGTCTTAAAGCTGCAAAGCAATTAGAAGAATCTCTTTCCGGAAGAAACATCGTGTTGAAAAGAGATATGCCGGATAAGAGTGGGTATGATTGGAATGATATGCTTTGTTTCCAATCAAAGGATGTAAGTCAGAAAGAAAACGAGTACACGACATATACGAAACAGCATAAAGAAAAAATGCAGGATTTAAAGACAGACAGGACAACCATTGTTATTAATGCATTTGGTGGTCCGGGGGTCTGGAAAAAACAACTTCCTGTATGAATATATGTGCTGAGTTAAAAAAGCAGGGATTCAATGCAGAGTACGTGCAAGAATATGCAAAAAGAGTTGGTATATGATAAAAATTTTGAAATTTTAGATGGTTCAAAAGAACATCAATTTGAAATTTTAAAAGAGCAAGTCCATCGGATGGACAGGCTGATAGGTAAAACCGACTTTATTGTTACGGATTCCCCATTCTTTTGAACACGGTTTATAACCAGCAGCTAACACCGGAATATGAAAGAATGGTGTCTGAATTAAGCGGGCAATATCAGAATTTTTCATTTTTCATGAAAAGAGATGATAGCCAATTTCAGACAGAGGGAAGAATCCATGATTTACAGGAAAGCAAGCAAAAGGATAAGGAAATAAAATCGCTGTTAAAGAAGCACAAGGTGTACTACGGCACGTACGATCATGAGACAGTTGATGTGGTTGTACAAAACGCCATTGCTAATTTTAGGCGCTTAGAAAAAGATGAAAAGGGCAAAGAAGACGTACAGAAGAACTTAGAACCAACAAAGGAAGCGGATTCGCCGGAGGCGCACAACATTAATATTTTTGAAACCATGGAAAAGACAAGACCGATATTTTTTCTATGGTGAAGGATAAGACAAAGGATAATGGCATCTGGAAAGATGCACCAAAGGTCAGGCAGCCAATAAAGATGATGCCTGGGCTGGAACGATAGATAAAACAACAAGGAGCAATGCAACATGAGGGACGAATATTTACTATTAAAACAGGCTGCGTATTTGATTGGTGTGACAAAACAAACATTTGAGTATTACATAAAACAGGCAAGATTAAGACTGAATTGAACCGTGGCAACCGGATGGTAAAAGTGTCCGCATTGGCTCTTTTTGTGAATGAGCAATTGAAAAATATGATTTAGCCAAACAGTATTTTGAGGCATCCAGTAAATGGGTTTCTTTTGGAAACTGCAGCCTAAAAATTTAACACAACGAATCGTATTGTGGGAGACAGCATGATAGAATATCTAACGCTGCAGCAAACAGCTTATTTGCTAGGATTATCTGCTTACAATATAAGATATCTGATATCCAAAGATGTGTTTCATGCAGTCGTAGAAGTACGAGGAAAGCGAACATTGTACTTTATAAGGGCAGACGAGATATGGTGTTATGTGACGGAGCAAATGTGACAATATAGTAAGGCTATTGAATATTTTCAATGCGGGAACAGTTATGCCTTCTGGCAGAAATACGAGGAAGATTTCAAGACCAACTGGATTAATAAATACAAAGAAAGGAATCAACGCTACTATGGCAAAAAGAAAATTCAAAAATCAACTGGTAGAGCAGATGAAACAGGAGGAAAGGGAAAAAAGAACATCAGGAAAGCCTGAAGGAAAGATATGACATTGAAGAGGATGTTGTTGTGGTCGAGAAAACTAACACAATCAAATTTCTATTGAAAACAATGCTTGGTGGCGCACGACTAATTATAGCAATTCTGGTTTTTATCCTGGCGTTGATTGGATTAACTGCGCTGATTTATCCAGACTCCAGAAGTCTGTTAATACGGCAAGGACTGCAGGTGTGGCAGGAGTTTTTGAGACTGTTATAAAGGGGATGCGAAGATGAAACGGATGAAAGGATGGAAAATAACTGGGATGTTACTGATAGTAACTGCATTAGTATGTTTCGGAATATTAGCCGTTATCGTAACGGACACCGGAGGCGATATGAGCTCTTTTATTAAGACTGTACCGGAGAACAAAAAGCCCCAAAAAAAAAAATAATGACCCCGGTTGATTGGGACAAATTGTTGGCAACAAATGCAGATGTATATGCATGGATTCGGGTGCCTGGGACCAATATTGATTATCCCATATTACAAGCATCGACTGGAAAAGATGATGACTTTTATCTGCACCATGATATTAAGAAAAAACTATTCGTTTGCCGGTTGTATCTATACCAGAAGAGCAAACAGAAAAGATTTATCGGACCGTTTAACAGTGCTTTACGGACATAACATGATTAATGGTTCTATGTTTGGTACTTTACGAAGATTTGAGAATGAAGATTTTTTAAAACACATAAAGAATTTTACATTTATATGCCACAAAAAGATTTTGAAGTACCGAATAGTTGCATATATGATTGCGGACGATACAGACATATTGGAACGCTATCAGGCAAATAATGAACTCGGATTTGAGGCTTATGTAAACAAAAGAATTAAAAAGGCAAGAAACATCCGAAAAAAAAAAAATTAAACCGGATGATTCAATAGTAACTTTAAGTACCTGTGATTCTAATAGTGGTAATCGCCGTTTGTTACAAGGCGTGCTGCAAGAATTACTAACCACAGAAAATTAGGAGGATATGTAATGAACAAAATTATTTTAATGGGGAATCTGACCCGCGACCCGGAGATCCGCTACACGCAGGGAGAAAATGCGCTGGCTATTGCCAGATTTAGCCTGGCAATTAATCGGCGTTTTGCAAAGCAGGGAGATACGGAAGTTGATTATTTTAACTGCACTGCATTTGGTAAGCAGGCAGAGTTTATCGAAAAGTATTTCCGTAAAGGTTCCCGTATGCTGGTAAGTGGCCGCGTTCAGAATGACAACTACACGAATAAAAAACGGAGAAAAGGTTTACAGTGTACAGATTATCGCTGAAGAAATCGAATTTGCAGAGCGAAAAAAGGAAGCGGACAGACTTCAGGGGTGCACCAGAACCTGGTGAGGCATCAAATGACTTCATGAATATTCCAGACGGAGTTGAAGAGGGACTGCCATTTAATTAGTAATACAAGATTACAGGCATAAAAAAAGAGGCACCTATGAGGAAGTGCCTCTTAGCCGGTACTATTTATACCGGTCGGGATAACTACATTATATATTATTTACTATAAAAGTCAAGAGGAAATTATATGAGGATAAAATACAGTTTAATTGACAAACTTAAAAATTTGACTTCGACAGAAATGGACTTGTTTTTGTATATTGCAAAATATCAAAGACTAAACGGATTCGTGGTACCGGGGTACATAATCAGAATGTATGCAAGGCAACCGGGATGTAAGCAGTCCTTTTATACAGCTATGCGTGGACTGGAGCGTAAGGAAATTGTGAAAATAAGCCGTACTTCTGATATCGATTATGATTTTTTGATATTGGGTAATGACTTTACCGGTGATGATGCTTTTAAAGCAGGCTGCGAAGGATACATCGATTTGAGCAGATCTATATTCCATAAAAAACAGTTCAAACAATTAAAAGCAAAAGAAAAATGGTTGCTGCTCTACTTCTTACACTGTACTCACGATAATAGCAGTTCTTATCGTATTGGTACCGGTAACTTTTATAAAAGTTCTGTACCTTACTAGGGGTGACGAAAAGAATGGTACGGTCTTATTTACATAGTCTGCGCGCTTTCTTTTCTGTGGGAATTGTGAAAGGAATCTATTACATTACTTATAGAAGAAGTGTATTTAATGAAAAACAGGGTGCACAGGAAAAACAGGAACATGAATTTTTTGCAAAAAGCCTTAGTTCGGAGATATAAAATAAGAAAATATGAAGAAAAGGAATTAGCTGAAACAGCTAAATTGATTAAACAGTACAGAGGCATTGCACATGACTCAGGATATAATATATTTGATGTGCTGGAGAAAGCGGTGAGAGAAAGCATTCCGGATGAATCAAAACCAAAAGACCGGAAACTGAGTTATAAATATGTTCATAAATTAGTACGCAAGACATTGGTTTTATGCTAAAAGCATAGGGTTACTTGTGATGGAATCAGATTTTTAGCTAGGGGGAAAATGATAGATTCTTACCAGATAAAAAAGTATAATGTACGAAGAAATCAATACAAAAGCGTTCCCGGAGAAGAAAAACTCCGGATTTCTTTTTATTATGCGGTCTAAAAAAAGTGTATAAAAATAGAAGATGGTCTAATATATTTCCCCGGTAAATCAGAGGTGGTCTAAATTATATGATATATGTGCATAAATGGAGTCTAATATATTTCCCTAAAAAAATCGCGAATACCCGTGATTTATGGGAAGAATGGCGGATTTATAAAGGGAGCATATTATTTCTAATCTTTCTATACAGTCTTTCTTATCTATAATATTTAATTTCCTAGATGTGAGTATATCAAACTAATAATTCTTGCCGTCTTGCCAGTAAGGAAAGTGTACTTAAAAGTTGTCTCTAGGAATAGGGGAATCGATACAATAAAAAAAGAAAAAGATACTTGAATGAAAAATGATAATAGTTATAATACAGTTAGATAATATGAAAATTGATTTTAGAAAGGATGGATTAACAAGAATGGAAAAGGATTGGCAGAGGAAAGCAAGTTGTATCGAAAACTAAAAAAGATGTACAAACAGAATGGGGATAATAAAGAAACTTTTTTAAGGGAATTGAATTGGCATCAAAATATGGTGTTAAAGAGCGATGATTTGTTCTGTATAGATTGAAGCAACTGGGAGTCAGTGATATGGGATTTGATAAATTAAACAAAGCAAGAATTGTTTTAGGCATTATGACTGACAAGGATTCGTTGCATGGTTTTGTTGCAGCCGTTATAGAAGCATCTTTTGATTGAAATTCTTCAGGAGGGGAACTTGGAATATGAGCAGTGTATATGGCTTAAAAAAATGAATTGCTTTCGCTGGAAAAGCGACTTGAGGAAGCTCAAAAGAATAATGACACAGAGAAGATATGTTATTTAAAAGAGCGCATTAAGAGAGTAAAGATTGAAATTGAAAATTTAAATTTTTATAATAAATCTACTTAAAAGTGTTGTTTTTTGCCAAAATCTGATATACTGTGATTAGGCAGAAGTAATAAGTATTAATCGTTAAGTTACGACAAAACCCCCATGAGTACTGCTCATGGGGGTTTTTGTTCCGTTTTGGCAAGGTGGCTTAGGTAGCTTTAGGCTGGTTGCCTTAGTTGTTCCTATCCAACCATTTGCATATGTAGTGGCAAACTACTCCTGCCATGATAGAAACAATGAAAGTAATAAGTATATCCATCGAAAAGTACGCGCCCCTCTCTGTGCCGGTATAGGGGTGGCAACAAAATAAAGTATAGCATAATTTCATTTAAATCAAAAGGACAAAAAGCACTCTTTCTTTCAGAAAAATATGGAAGAATGAGTGCTTTTTCTTATCCCTCTCTGTCACCGGTTCGCAGGGCGAAATGTCCGGTGACATCTCCCCGGGGGAAGAAAAGCAAGTTGCCCTGGGCGTATTGCGGCAGTCCTTCTTTTGTCATATTTGTTTTCCTGATTCAAAAACTCTTGGTTGCCGGATATTTCTATCACAGAACATCCTTCTAAAACAAGGGTTGCCCTGACGGCGTACCGGCTGCGCCTTGCCCCTTGTTTTAGAAAGATAATCTGTGATTTACGAAAATCAGCAACAAAGAGTTGCTTTTGAACCTTGAAAACTGAATAAACATGACAAAAAGGAGGACTGCAGCAATGACGATTGAAATTACATCCGTAAAACTTTCACATGGATTAGTTACCATAACAGCAATTGACTGTTCAGAAGAACATCTGCAATATATGGAACGATGCCGGGATGACGGTTTTGAAAAGCAACTGGAATTTGTGTTTGATACGACTTCCAGACAACAGTTTCCTTATTTCCGAAAATGGATGAAGGAACAGAAAGCGGCCAAACAGGCAATCACCTGGGGCGATGCTTTAAGTGCAATTATTGGCACTGTAACAACAATTAATGGTAAATACAGAGTCTGGGATTAAGTAAATCCCGGACTTTTTATTTTTGAGCGCATGGCGCAGAAAGGAGTTCATTATGATGACATTAACAGAACGAATTAACGAATTGAACACTTTATTGAAACAAGATGAGTTTTCCGTAAGGCTGCAGGAGCGATTTAAAAACAACCAGGTAAAAAGAGGACTGGTTTTGCAGAGTGCTAAATACAACAGTTCTCCAATCCTTTATATGGATGATGATTTTGGAATCGCCCGGATGAGGAAATTGTAGAGGAACTTCGTCATTGCTATGAAAAACATGGTTGTAATATTGAAGTCTCTGACTTCTTAAATCATGAGTATTTGTTACAGAAAGTATTGCCTCGTGTCTATTCAGATGAAAATATAGCTCAATTGAAGAAAAACCATATAGTGTATCGGCACGAGATGGATTTAGCATTTTCTTTTTATATTCCGATACATTCGGAAATCGAATCGGAACTTGCGTCCATAACAATAACAGATTGTTTATTAGAAAACATGGACGTAGACAAAGATGAAATGATTGAGGCTGCAAAACGGAATCTTCAAGATCAGATACAATTCATGGATATACGTGAGGTTATGAAGAGCATGGGAGTTCCTGTTCCTGAATGTAATCCGGATACGGATATTTCAATGATTGCGATAACTAATACATCTAAGATTAATGGTGCCGGTGTCTTATTGATGCCTCAAATTTTTCGATGTTGGTTCCTGAACTGGGAAAATGTTTCGCCATCCTGCCAAGTTCGATTCACGAGTGTCTTTGTGTTCCGTTCCAATCGGAATCGGACTTGCTTACTTTGCTGACATGGTGAAAGAGATTAATGCAACTGCAGTTGCATTGGAAGATAAATTGACTGATAGCGTATACATTTGGAAGGATGGAACGATAAGTCAATTTTTGAATTAATAGCAGATTAGAGGAGGGAACAAAAGTTCCTTCCTCTTTTTGAAATAAAGGAGTGAGCGAATATGGTAGTAGGGCAATATGATGTAAGATTAAACGGTGATCGGATGCCGATACTAACTCAAACGAATACATATTCTCTAGGAGAAGAAGTAACCATAACCAGTCCGGATGTTCTTGTAAAAGTTTTAAATCAATTTTTCTTTTGGAATGTAAAGCAGAAGAATATGTTCATATGCTGGCGGTAAATTCCGCAATGAAACCGATAGGCTTTTTTGAAATCTCACATGGAAGCGTAAACGCATCACTGTTATGTTCCAGAGAAGTTTTTCTTCGTTTACTGCTTTGTGGTGCATCTGAATGATTCTTGTCCATAATCATCCCAGTGGTTCGGTGGCAGCTTCCAAAGATGATTTTTCAGTTTTTAGAAAACTGGTTATGGCATCAGAAATGATGGGAATGCAGTTTCTTGATTTTATTATTATTGGCAAAGGATATTGCAGCTTTAAAGAATATGGTTATTTTGAAAAGTGAGGTGATTTTTATGTGTGAAAGTTCATTTTGTTATACAGAAGAATGTGAAAAATTAAAGCATATGGATTATGATTTGCTGGGAAATCGTATTTTAGAAGCGCTGACGGAAGAAGATAATTCAGTTCGTGAAATAGGAAAGAGTGTAATTTCCTGTTTTGAAGATAGTATTTCGGAAGTTGAATTTGATGCAAAGAATCAGATTCTAATTGCGATGACTGGTTATTCACTGCAGGAGTTCCTTGTCTAAGTTGGGGCGGTATCGTTTTCTGTTTTTATTTTTTCTGGTACCATTCCGACCCTCTGCCGACACGCAGGCGTGTCTCCCTCTCCCTGCCCCCCCCAGGGAGGAGAGTAAGGACACAAAGGTGTGAATGGATTTTTCTTTTTATCGGATTGGGCTTCACCCAATCAAAAAGAAAAATTAATTCGACCGTTGATTTCGATGGATAACCGGATTTTTGATGGATAAGTCATTGACAACTTTACCAAGTTGCCAACAACTTAACACACAAAAAAACTGCATCGGTTATCACACAAAGCTCAACAGTCCTACTACGAGATCTCTCTCAGGCGATAAAACGAGAGAGAGATTAAAGAGCATAAAGGGGAAATTGACCCCATTGCTGTGGGGGTTCGGCAAAAGCCGAACATTTCCGTGGGGACACTATTAGGCTAAATTATATCTAAGTGATAGATGGATTTTTTACATAAAAAAGCAAGAAAAAATATCTCTCTGATATAGGTTTTTCTTGACATTCAAGAGGATAAAAAAGTAACATAATATATATAGCAAGAAAGAGAGGGATTATGAAACAAAAGTGTATTCACTTATCGGAAGAGGATGTTACATTATTAAATTCGATAAAGAAAAAATATGGGTTTAAATCGGATGGACAAACAGTGTCCTATTTGATACATAAGCATGAGCAGGGATTTGAAGAACTGGCGGTGGCTGTGCGAAAAGAGCTTGAGGAAAACTATCTGCCAAAAAAGAGCGAATCCGCTGGGGAGTGCAGACGGCAGAACAGAACACAATCATGATGATGGATGCTTAACACTTTGCTTTGGCTTTTTAACGCAAAAACTGTTATCGGGTGGGAGAAATCACGCACCCGGTTATTAAAAAGCAAGGACGAATTGAAAAAAGATAGCGCATTTTAAACAAAAAGTGAGAAAGAAAAAGCAAAGAAGCGCAGTAATATGGTTAGGGGTCATTTCTGACCCCCTGATGAAATTTTGGGAAAATGGTGATAGAATGGAAATAAAAATAAGAAATGTAGATCCTGTGGTTGTCACAAAACTGGATGAATTGGCAAGAAAAGCAGCATCTTAGCAGAAATGAATATTTGAAAAAAATAGTATCAAGATGTGCGGTGGTGCAAGATGTTATTGATTTGGATAAAAAGTATGCAGATCTGGTAAATGTACTGGCAGAGAGGTTGGAACAGGCTGCGGATGTGATTGCAACCAACACGGAAATCTTGGAAAAAATAATAGGGGTCATTTCTGACCCCTAAGTTGAAACAAAATGATAGCAGGGGTCAGAAATGACCCCCTAGGAAAAAAAGGAGAGATAACAAATTATGTTTGAAGAAATTATTGAGTTTGATGAGAAGAAAATAAAAGAGAGAAATCTTGATATTAACAAGATAAATGCTTATCTTGATGAGATTCATGATGTGCCGGAAATTAAAAAGAAAAGAGATGGTCATTATGTCGGAGTGACTTGCTCAACCGAATTGGCGAGGTTTGGAAATGCAATTATGGTGTGCCAGGAAACAGAATGGTTTCGTAATATTATTAAAAGATGGGAATTTTGGGAAGATGGCGAACTTGAAGAAGATATTATAAAAACAACCGAAAAAATTGAAAAAAAGGAAGGCAAGAAGTTATATGAGTAAACGGGTTCAGATTGCATTTGATTTGGATACCAATAAACTCAAGGATGTATATACAAAAGCAACCGGAAAAACATATACCAGCGCTTATAAGGATATTGAAAATTTTATGATTTCAAATGAATATGAGCATAGACAGGGTAGTGTTTATCATTCACTAGAAAATAAAACAAGAATTGAGGTTGTTCGAGATATAAAATTGTTTCAAAAGGAAAATTTATGGTTCCAAGAGTGCATTAACAGATTGGATTATGGTGAACTGAATAAGGTTCATGACTTGCTTCCGGAGGTAAAAGGATGGAGAGCAACGGAGGAATGAGAAAAAATGTGGAAATAAATCCATTGGAGAAAGGGCAGGAAAATTTGCAGAATATGTTTCAGCAATACAATCAACAACATCCTCCGGTAAAACATAAAACAGAAGGGAGAGAACGGTAATTACTTAGGGTCAGAAATGACCCCTAAATGATAGAAGAACCATTGCGGTGAACAGGGGGTCAGAAATGACCCCTAAATGATAGAAGAACCATTGCGGTGAACAGGGGGGCAGAAGTGACCCGCTAAGTGATAGAAGAACCATTGCGGTGAACAGGGGGTCAGAAATGACCCTAAGTGATAGAAGAACCATTAGTAAACAGGGGGTCAGAAATGACCCCTAAATGATAGAAGGACCATTGCAGTAAACAGGGGGTCAGAAATGACCCCTAAGTGACAGAAGAACCATTGCAGTGAACAGGGGGTCAGAAATGACCCCTAAGTGATAGAAGAACCATTGTAATAAACAAGGGGTCAGAAATGACCCCTTGGGGAAAAAGGAGGCAAAAATGAATCATGTAAATGGCGTTGTAGTTGTAACGAAGTTTTGTAAAAAGCAGTTCAAAAGCATTTTACTCTTACATTGATTATGTGGATAGGGAAGAGGCGGCGAGAAGTAACAATACATCAAAGTATAATCTGTATCAAGATTACATGGGAAATCCGGAGAAAAGCACTGGGCTTTTTACGGAAACAGGGGATGTTCAAACAATGGAAGAAAAAACTAAACTTAAGGATATTTTTAAGCAGGCACAGAGTAAAGACAGTCTGATGTGGCAGACGGTAATCTCGTTTGATAATAAGTGGCTAGAAAAACGGATTATATTCTTCAAAAGATAAAGTGCTGGATGAAGAAAGGGTGAAGGGGATTACTCGTTCCGCTGTACATAAGATGCTTGAAAAAAGAAGGATTAGAAAATGCTGTTTGGAGTGCTGCCATACATTATAACACAGACAATATCCATGTGCATGTCGCTACTGTTGAGCCGGAACCAATGCGGGAAAAGAAAAAGTATATCCAATACAAAAATCGTGAAGTGAACGGTAAGACGGTAAAGGAACCCATCTTAGATTCAGACGGACAGCCAGTAGTGAAGGAAGAATATAAAGGAAATTCAAGCAAAGCAGTATTGATACCTGCAAGAGAGAGGTAGTAAATCAAATAATAAACGAAAGAGAGAACAACTTAAAAATAAACAGTATACTTCGGGACAGCATACTAAAACAAAAAAGAGAACATCCACTGGTTAAGGATAAAGAGTTATGCCGGATGTTTTAGAACTACATAAAAATATGCCGGACTGTAATCGGAATATGTGGAATTATAATAATCCTATTATGCATTCCTTAAAACCACAAATTGATGAAATCACTTTATGCTATATTGAAAAATATCATAAAGAAGAATTCAAACAGTTCAAAAGATGATTGAGGAACAGACGGAAAAATACAGGGAAGCTTATGGTGGGGGATTCTGATTATGCCAAAGGAAAGATGGACGATATGTATTCGAGAATGGGAAATGCTATCTTGAAGGAGATTAGAGACTACGATAAACAGGAGAAAGGCACTAGGGGGTCAGAAATGACCCCTAAAGAAAAAACACTTTAGACCATAAAAAAAAAAAGAATATAACCGTAAATACGTAGCGCGAAAGCAGGGGAATCGATTAAGTGTAAGTATCTCTAAATTGAAAAAAGGTCTAAAATCTGAATGGGAAAAGACCAAACTGCAAAGAGAACATGATCGGATGATTGAAAACAGTTTGGAATAAAAGAATTGCATAAAGGCTTGACAATATAATAAAAATGATATATACTATATATATCAAATGAAATACGAGAAAAGGAGAACGCAATGAAAACAATAATATTCTTAAATAACAAAGGCGGCGTAGGCAAGACAGCATCGGTAACAACAATAGCTCATATGATGGCAACTAAATATAACAAAAAGGTATTGTTAATTGATTTAGACCCTCAGATGAATAGTACGACAATGTATAGCAGAGTTGACTTCGTGAAACTTTTCTACAACATTTATAAAGGCACTTGTGAGAGGCTGGAAAAATCGGTGGAGGATTTGTTACTGAACAGAGTGGAGGACATACACGAATGCATTCAACATACCGTGTATGAGAATCTTGACATTATACCGAGTTACCTGACCTTATCCGAGGCAGAAGAACTCATAAAAGCAGACGTTAAGACCCCACAGCAGTTTCGGTTACAAAGATATTTAAGGGGTGTACAAGAGGAATATGACTATTGTATAATAGACAGTAGTCCATCCGTATCCATTATTAATGTAAACGGCTTAGTGGCTGCGGATGAAATGTATGTACCACTTCGGTGTGATGGAGGCTCGCTGTTGGGTGTAGCGATTATTATGAATTTGTATGAGGCGGTATCGGAATATAATGCAAAATTAAAAATGGGCGGTATGTTTTTACCCAGTGGAATGGTAGAAAGAATGTATCAAAGAGTGTATATGAATTGTTAAGTGAAATGTTTGCAGATTACATTTTGCCGGTAAGTATTAGCACCTCTAAGAATCTTGAGGAAAGCAGTTTGGTACAGATACCATTGCTGGCATATGACAAGGGGAAAAATAAATGTAAGGCAACGCAGGATTACCTGGCACTGACAGAGTTGATTTTGGGGAAAGGCTGATAACAAATGAGTAATATTGAAAAAATGATGGAAAATATATTGCCAATAACAAAGGTAATAGGCAGTGGATTAATTTGTTTTTCCAGCCTAATGCTTATACTTTCTCTAATAAAAAGGCGAGAAAGATATTTTTAAAGACGGCGGGATTATCTGTTCTTTGTGGAATTACTATTTTTATAGTTCAATGATAGGAAAAACTAATGTACATGGAACCAAGGGTAGGAGAAGGATTGGTTCCTTGGAAAGACATGTTATTATTGGTTATAGGGATACTAATTTTGGTTATTATATCAGAAAGGCTAAAAAGAAAGTTAGGGTCAGAAATGCCCCCCAGAATAGAAAGTGAGGAAAAGAATATGGCAGGAAAATTTAAGATGCCCTCAATAAAGGATGTAGAGCAGGAAGAAAATAAGGATGAAGTAGTAAAAGAAAAATTTAAAGTGGGAGCCGGATTATTAAGTGATATATCAAAAGGCTCTGTAGTGATGAAGGTGGTAAATATTCCACGAGAGCAGCTACAAAAGAATCCCAAGAATCAATACAGCATATCTGGGATTACATCATTAGCAGAATCCATTAAACAGTATGGATTACTTCAACCACTTCATGTAATGGAAACAGAAAACGGATATCGACTGCTGGGTGGCGAAAGGCGATTGACAGCGATTGATACATTGATTAAGGACGATGCGGTTTCAGATTGGACAGAGGATACATTGATTCCTTGTGTCGTAAAAGATGCAGAAGATGTCAAACTTGATTTGAGTCCGGAAAATAAAGAGCGATATGCTATCATCACATCAATCGAGAACAGCGAGCTTATACGGATGGTGACCGTTATATGGAGATTCAAGAGTGGAAAAAAGATCATCGATGAATTACGCTCAAAAAAGGAATTGAATATATTAACGGAGTTGATGAGGAAGGAAATGAAAAGAAGGTAGGCATTAAAGGAGAAAAAACCAGAGATATATTAGCACAGGCAACGGTATGAGCCGTGGACAGATTAACAATTATGAAACAATACATAACAGTGGAACGGATAAATTAAAAGATGCATTGCTGCAGGGGAAAATATCTGTATCTACAGCTGCCAAGGCAGCGAAAGATCTTACGGATGAGGAACAGGACGGCATAGCAGAAGCAGTTGAAAAAGGCGAAAAAAGTCAGTCCGGCAGATATAGCAGCCCAGGCAAAAAAAAAGAATATGTTCTTACACAGACAGAGTTTAAGAAAGATATTAAAAATATCCTTTCTGCAATAAAAAGAAAAAGAAATTACACTTGACGGACAGGACCAAGAAAAGTATCATTTTCATATCCGGCAGTTGGAAAAACTGATAGGGGGTCAGAAATGACCCCTAAAGGGAATGGAGGGATAAACTATGAGTGGTAAGAAGAAATATTTCACATCTTATCTATCAAAAGATGTGGCGGAACTTGCAAAGTACCTGACGGAAAGAAGAGATAACAAAGGTGGTTTTTGTTCGACGGGCAATTCGTACTTTCCTTTCTGGCAATCATCACATTGATGATAGATTAAGAATTACGGAAAAGAATCATCCGGATTATGTAGTACGTGGAAGTTTGTATTCTGTCTATCTCGATGAGGAACAAAAGGAACAGTTGAAACAAGTAGCGGCAGAGCAGGGCTGCACATTATCGCAGGTGTTTTTTCAGTTGATGATGGATTATTGTATTCGACTAGTTAGCGAAGATAGTAGTGGTATAATAATTCGAGAGAATTAATAGATGTGGAGGGATTGATATGAGGAAAACAGTAGGGAAATTATTAGCAGTGACTTTCGTAATGCTGGGGGCAATTGTTTTAGTTTCACCGGTGGAAGTTCTGGCAAAAAAAGAAAGTGAAAACAGAAAAGGTTACTATAATTAAGGGGAGAAACCAGTGTTTTACTTTCCGAAAACTTAAGTTAAAAAAGATTAAGGTTAAATATAGTAAAAGAAGATAGCAAAAGCAAAATTGAAGAAAGATGTCAATTTGGGTGCTTATATACAGATTGATGGAAAAAACTGGGGCAAACCACAGTTACCGTTAAGGCTTATTTAGCAAACAAAAAACGCAAGACTTTTAAATACAAAGTTAAAGTTACTAATTATTTGCAGATAGCAAACAGTAAAGCTGCTAAGAAGAAAGCAAAGAAGGCTTTTGCTCTGCAGAACAAATATCGTAAACAGGCTGGAGCGAAAACACTTGAATGGTCGGATGAAATGTATGAATATGGTTTGTACCGATTGAAAACAAGTGGGTTTGATTCACATAAAAATAATAAGCGTGATTGCAGTGCATATTTTGGTGATTTGGCAGATATTATGTATGTGGAAAAAGATTGCCATTGGATGAGTGAAAATCTAGCAATAGGTAATTCTAATCCATCAGATGCTGTAAAGGATTGGAGAGAAAGCAAGGGGCATTATCGAACCATGATAGAAGATTATTGGAAGTGTGGTGCAATTGTTCAATATGATAACACTCAAATAGCAGTGTTTTCGTCTTCAACCGCTAATGAAATGAAAGAATGGCGAAATTATAAAAGTCATTATGCGAAGGTGGTTATCAAAAGGCAGAATGTTCTTACAGGTGCTTTTCTTCCTGGCTCAGAAGTCAGCATATATGATAAGGCAGATAAGTGGAATACGATGAAAGCATATGAGGTAAGGAAGGAGAGTGGCTTAGTGCTTTATGTAAAAAGCCGGAAGAAATTATGGTATTTTTGAAAGCATAGTGCCGGATGGAAGCCAAAAGGCGCAGAGAGTTAGTTTTACTGCAATACCATTAACAGATGGTATTAACGAAATCATTTTAAAATAAGGACGGCGGTATATTAATAAATGAGGAGGGATTGATATGAGGAAAACAGTAGGGCAATTATTAGCAGTGACTTTCGCAATTCTGGGGCAATTGTTTTAGCTTCACCGGTGGAGGTTCTGGCAAAAGAAAGTGAAAACAGAAAAGGTTACTATCATTAAAGGTAGAAACCAGTGTTTTACTTTCCGAAAACTTAAGTTAAAAAAGATTAAGGTTAAATATAGCAAAAAGAAGATAGCAAAAAGCAAAATTGAAGAAAGATGTCAATTTGGGTGCTTATATACAGATTGATGGAAAAAACTGGGGCAAACCACAGTTACCGTTAAGGCTTATTTGGCTAACAAAAACGCAAGACTTTTAAGTACAAGGTCAAGGTTACTAATTATCTGCAGATAGCAAACAGTAAAGCTGCTAAGAAGAAAGCAAAGAAGGCTTTTGCTTTGCAGAATAAATATCGGAAACAGGCTGGAGCGAAAACGCTTGAATGGTCGGATGAAATGTATGAATATGGTTTGTACCGATTGAAAACAAGTGGGTTTGATATGCATGAAAATATGGATCGTGATTGTAGTGCATATTTTGGTGATTTGGCAGATATTATGTATGTGGAAAAAGATTGCCATTGGATACTGGAGAATTTGGCAACTCATTCTGATTTAACTGATGCAATGAAAGCATGGAAAAAAAGTGCCGGTCATTATAGAAATATGATAAGTGAAACTTGGAAGTGTGGTGCAATTGTTCAGTATGCAGGTGCAGATATAGCGGTCTTTTCATCTTCAACAGCTAATGAAATGAAAGAATGGAGAAATTACAAAAGCAAATACGCAAAAGTTGTGATAAAAAGACAAAATGCGCTTACAGGTGCTTTTTTACCAGGTTCTGAAATCAGCATATATGATAAAGCAGACAAATGGAATACAATGAGAACCTGCTCCATCATGAAAGCAAAGTGGGTTGGTGCTTTATGTGAAAGCCGGAAGAGATTACGGTATCTTTGAAAGCATGGTACCAAATGGAAGTCAAAAGGCGCAGAGGATTGAATTTACGGCAATGCCATTAACAGAAGGATGTAACGAATTTATTATGAAATAAGAATACGAAATAAATAGAGACGAGGAAATAAACCTCGTCTCTATTTACATAAAAGGGTGATGATATGGGGAAATACAAGAATTTAAATTGGAACAACAGGTTACAAATTGAGGCTCTATGGAATGCAAAACACACGGTAAAAGAGATAGCAGAACAGATTGGAGTACATCAGAGTACCATATACCGGGAACTAAAAAGGGGAAAGACAGTAAAGAGAAATAGCAGTGATTGGTCTGAGCGTACAATATATAGTCCGGATTTGGCACAAAACAGGGCAGAGGAAAAACAAAAAGAAAAAGGACGTCCTTTAAAAGTGGGGAATGATTGGAAGTTTGTTCACTTCGTGGAAGATATGATAATTCAAAAAGATATTCTCCAGCAGCTATTTTAGCAATCATAAAAAAAGAGAAATCTTAAATTTGAGACACAGATATGTTTAACCACCTTATACAATTACAAAAAAAAAGACTTGTTTCTGAATGTGACAATGGCAGACTGTCCCTATCACAAAACAAGGAAGAAACAGAAAAAAGCAACGAGTGCAAAAAAAGAAAAAACGCAGGTACCAGTATTGAAATGCGACCTAAAGATATCCGATACAGGAATGAAATAGGACACTGGGAAATGGATACGGTGGTGGGAGCGCAAGGAAAGTCAAAACAATCCTTTCTTGTATTGACAGAAAGAAAAACCCGATATGAGATTGTGGAGATTTTAAAAAGAACATACGGCTGCAGAAGTAGTCCGTATTCTTGACAAGCTGGAGCGAAAGTATACGGAGAAAGGATTCCGCCAGCTATTTAAAACGATAACCGTAGATAATGGAACGGAGTTTGCGGATTTTGACGGATTAAAGCGTTCCAGGAGAAATAAAAAGATCGAACACAGATTTTCTATTGTCATGCATACAGCAGCTGGGGAGAGGATCAAATGAAAACAATAATAAACTGATTCGGCGTTGGCATCCCAAGGGGACTGTTTTGGATGATGTTAGAACAGCGGACATCAAAAAGATACAGGAATGGATGAATAATTATCCCAGGATGATTTTCGATGGTGAAAGCGCACTGGAAAAGATTCGTGGAGAACCAGAAGCGGTACTCCTGCACTAATGTGGGAGTGAATAACTAATTAGGCTGCCGGTTGAAGTTGACAGCCTTTTTATGTTGCCATATTTTAAATTCAATAGGTCTGCTTTATGATGATTTTAATGAACAAAAAATCAAAATTAAATTTGCAGAACTACTTGACATTTGCAAAAAACAAAGAGTTCCGTATATGCCTTGATTTTTCTATGGGATGGTGTTATTCTTAAGTCGATATTATTGACCTAAGGATAAGGAGGATTTGTAAATGAGTAATGTGACGATTTCAGATGCCATTCGTTATATTGGAGTGGACGATAAAGATATTGATTTGTTTGAAAGCCAGTACATTGTGCCAAATGGCGTATCGTATAATTCTTACGTGATTTTGGATGAAAAAATTGTCGTAATGGATACGGTGGATGCCAGAAAAACTGATGAATGGTTGGAAAAATTAGAGAGAACTTGATGGAAAAACACCGGATTATCTTGTGATTTCTCATTTGGAGCCGGACCACAGCGGAAGCATTCAGGCAATTGCTGAAAAATATCCGCAGATGCAGTTTGTCAGCAATGCGAAAGTATTTGCGATGCTGCCACAGTTCTTTGAGATGGATGTAACAGACAAAAAGTGGTTGTTGCTGAGGGAGATACCTTGTCTCTTGGTGCACACACACTTACGTTTGTGATGGCACCGATGGTTCACTGGCCGGAGGTTATGGTTTCTTATGAATCCACGGAAAAAGTTTTATTCTCTGCCGATGCTTTTGGTAAGTTTGGTGCGCTGGATGCTGATGAAGACTGGACATGTGAGGCAAGACGTTATTACTTTAATATTGTAGGTAAATATGGTGCGCAGGCAGCCGCTTTGTTGAAAAAGGCAGCCGGCTTGGATATTCAGAAGATTTGTCCTCTTCATGGACCAATTCTTCAGGAAAACCTTGCCTATTATATTGGTAAATATCAGGTTTGGAGCAGCTACGAAGCAGAAGATGACGGTGTATTTGTTGCCTATGCATCCATTCATGGAAATACGGCAAAAGCAGCGAAAAAACTTGGTGAAGTGTTAGAAGCGAAAGGGGCAAAAAAAGTCGTTGTTAGTGATTTGTCGAGAGAAGATATGGCAGAGGCAATTGAAGATGCATTCCGTTATGATAAAATTGTAGTTGCCTGTGCAACATATGATGGCGGTCTGTTCCCGGTTATGCAGGATTTTCCTGTACCACTTAGGTCACAAAAACTTCCAGAACAAAAAAGTTGCCTTCATGGAAAACGGAAGCTGGGCTCCGGTAGCAAATAAGAAAATGCGCGAAGCATTTGAGAAGATGAAAAATATGACACTCTGTGACAACATGGTTACAATCAAGTCGACGATGAAAGAGGCAGATGTCGCTCAGATGGAAGCGTTAGCAGATGAATTGTTAGCATAATTTATAATTCAATATTAGAGACGTAAAAAGGCAGTTTCAGAAAGTAAAAATCCTTTCGTGAAACTGCCTTTTTGTGAAAACGTCTTTATATATTATTCTTCTTCGGTTTCTTTGTCCTTATGAGCAAGCTCAGATACAATCTGAATTCCATTTACCTCTACCAAATCATTAATTTCAATGACTAAGCACGGAACGCCGTCGATTACTTTAGTTTCTACTAAGTCGGTTCTCTCGGATTAACGGAAACTTTAACATCCGGGTGCGCACCTCAAAATTCTTTCTTGTATTGGATAAGTTGGTGGCAACCAGTGTTTCATTTTCTCCGACGGATTCGTCATAATGTGCCTCAAAGCCTCAATTTGTTCTTCCTCAACACCGCATTTTTCCAGAAGATGTGTCATGTCGGATTTATCTAGCGTGAGAGGCTCCGGATTTTCTTTGTTTTCTGCTACCATCTGATTCAGATTTTCATGAATGGATTTAACCACCTCATAATCACATTCTAAGCCAAGCGATTCCTCTACAATTGCGTTGAATGTTTCTTTTTTCTGGCTTTTTGCCGGGAGCGGCATACGGCAGCCGAGGAGTTTGTCGGTAATCACTTCATCCACCTCATCCGCATTTTTGGAATAATATAAAAGACTGTGAATATCCATGTTGCGGTCATTAAATGCCGGGAACAAAAGCCGAGTTCCGGCGGCTGTACGAGCCAGTCGCGAATCCGGTCCTGAATGTGGTTGGTCTCTGCATTGTAGCAAAGTCCCGGTTTTGTCAGCTTAACCGGACAGATGCTGCAAAGAATGTAGTCATACACGTATTCTGATGCATCAAAATTTTCAATGCCGTCTGTCGTGATTTTCGGAATATCATAAGCGTCATGAACCAAAATAATAAAATAATTTTCCGGATAGCCGTAATTTTCAATTACTTTGTCATAAAAGGCATCCAGCAATTCATCATCGGTCAGTTTGCTTTCCAACAGTTTCATTAAAAATACCTGCGTGCCATCTTCCTTCGTTTCCTGTTCAGTTGGAAACTCCATATTCAGAAGTGTTTTCCCGATGGAGCCGGAAAGTGTTTTGCGGAAAATGTCGATGTATTTGAACATTTCTTCTTCCGGAAGTCCTAAAACGCTTCCTTTAAAGTCATGCGTTTTTGCTTGTCGGCATCCCGTAGCATCCGCAGAGCCGCGTGAAACTGCATTTGTTTTTGTAAATCGTTTTTGATTTCTGCGATTTCTTTTTGTTCATATGTACCTCCCTTAACCGGCAGTCGCCGGAAATTGTCTTTTCCATTGTACCACATCAGGGAGAAAAAAAGGGAAAAAGATTTTTAAAGCTGCAACATTTTACCATTTTCAATCGTATTCTTTATAGAAACAACCCGAGAAGGAGGATGATGTATATGATGAAAAAATCAGCAAAATAGGGGTTTGCATGGTTTTTGTACTTTCTATGATTTTACCGCAGGCGGCGGTTTCAAAAGCAAAGATAGCGAATCCGTACACCGGCAAAAGTATGTTTACTGCAGTAATTACAAAGACGGAATTGAACTCTATGGAAAGGATGGCAGTAAAAAGAAAAAGTACACATTGATTAAAAAGAGTATTCAATGAGGAAATTTACAAGACGAAAAGCTATATTTATTATTACAAAGTAAATCGGAAGGATTCGTCGACCGGTTATGTATGGCAGGTTCCGTTGAACCAAAAGACCGGAAAGCTAAAAGTAAAAAGAAAAAGAAATTGTTTTATGTCAACGAATGGCGGGAGTTCCTTTATGCGACGGATAAAAAATTGTCTATCGCATAAACAATTCGATTGTATCTTATAATAAGAAAACGAAACAGAAACGTCACTTACCGGAAAGCCTGTCTATTACAGCAGTATTAATGTTGCAAAGGATGCATCGGGGCTTACTGCAAAGATTGGAAACTGCATTTATTACTCGCGGTTTAAGAGTTATTATAAAAAAATTGATGAAGCCTTTTACCAGTTAAATCTGTCTACCGGAAAACGTAAAAAATAGTAAATAAGGCTTCGCAGTATGAGTCAAAACGCTACCGTTATGATGAACATGAAAAGTTAGATACGCAGGTTGGAATTTCCGGTAAAAAACTGTATGTTCCAACAGAAAAGTGGATTGTTTGTTATGATATGGCAAAGAAGAAGAAAACAAACCTGATTTCAATGGATGTATTAATGCAGTGTGTAAAAAGAAGTTTTCCACAGATGCATTCCATTCGATGCATATTGATAAGTTCTATTTTATCGGCAATACAATGTATTTGCAATTAGCAGTAGATTATCAGTATAAAATTGGAGCATATCAGGAAATTTCATACGACAGAAATTATGTTGTTGTAAGTTTAAATAAAAAAGACCGGGAAGTCGATTACCTATGAGGAAGAACTAAGTTCTTTTTTGAAGAATTATGGAAATGGATATAATGACGGCAATCAGTGTGGCATGCACAATTGGACCGTGCGTACGGGAATGATACTGGATGTAACGAAAAACGGTACCTGGATTGGTGAATTTGTAAATGAGAAAGGTAAACTTTTTATTATTCCTACAACAAAAATACGAAAGTGACAAAACTCTACAGCAGTAAAAAGGCGAAAGTTCGTCTTATGCAGCAGGGACTTAATGATGAAGCGTATGTGTGATTTATACGCTGATGGTAATTTAAGATTTATTGTGACAATTGTTCACTGCCGGTTCCTTTGTATTCCAGTAATTCCGTAGAAAAACTTTGTGACGAGTGGGTTTTGAGTACGTCGGTATGGGCACTGGTAGTTTCAGTGCCCATACCGCTACGCACTCAATTAGTGGGAACGCCCACGAGACGCAAATTTTTCTACGGAATTACTGAAAACAAAAAAGTGCCAACGAACACTTGACACAAACAGCACAACATCCGATATTGAATATATATACAAAAGATGATATAATTTGCATATATTATACACGGAGGTGACTAATATATTGACATTACAAGAAACAATAAGACCATCTGCTGATTTGCGAAATCATTATTCTGAAATATCAAAACTGTGTAAGGAAAACAAAGAAGCAGTGATTATTACAGTAAATGGCAGAGGCGATACGGTTGTACTTTCCTATGAAGAATATAAAAATATGAAAGCAAGAATAGAATTATTAGAAGTATTAGCCGAAGCGGAAGATGATGTTAAAAATGGCAGGGTTGCTCCGATAACGGAAACATTTGATGATTTGAGAAAAATGCTTCAGGAGGAGTGATTATGAAGTATGCGGTAATAAGGACTGATACAGCCGATGCAGGTATCAGAAAAATAATTTTGTATATTGCTCAAAATTTTGGAAGTACAGCAGCACTTGAGAAACTTGACGAGATTGAAAAAAGAATTCTTGAATTAGGAGATGATCCATATATTGGAACCGAGCCAAGATATCTTATTCTTAAGAGACAAGGGTATAAAGTGCTTATTTTAAAAAAAGACTTAGTATTTTATAAAATTCATGAGGAAAATAAGCAAGTGATTGTATATGCAGTCGTAGATCAACGCCAAGATTATTTGAATATTATTCGTGGTTTGTAGAGAAGTTTATCCTAAAAAAGAGATGCCCCGAGGACGTCTTTTTTTTCGTCCAGGCACTTATGGACAAAAATTACATAGGATGAAAGTAACGACAATCTCTGAGGTGTATCATGCAGTCATTTCCACAGCCTTTAAGTGTAGAGGAAGAAAATGAAGCAATTGAGAGATGGGAACAGGGTGACAGAGAGGCAAGAAATATTCTGATTGAACGAAATCTTCGGCTGGTTGCCTATCTGGTGAAGAAATACAGCAATTCTGACCATAGTGTCGATGATTTGATTTCCATAGGGACAATTGGACTGATTAAAGCGGTCGACACATATCGAATGGGGAAGGGCGTTCGGTTAGCGACGTATGCCTCCCGCTGTATCGACAATGAATTGTTGATGACATTTCGAAGTGATAAGAAGCGGGCGCGGGAAATTTTTTGTATGAGCCGATTAGCGGGGATGATGGTGAGGAAATGCGCTTCGATTTTTGGATGTATTGGAGAGTGTCGACGAGGATATTCCGGAGCGGATGGAAAAGGAAGAAAATATTGAAAAGTTATACGGTTATATTGAGAAAAATCTGACGGAACGAGAAAAGTTAATTATCCGCCTCCGCTATGGTGTGTCCGAGGGAAAGGAACACCGGAACATCCGGAAATTACACAGCGTGAAATTGCCAAACAGCTTGGTATTTCGCGCAGCTATGTGAGCCGGATTGAAAAAAAAAAAAGCACTACAAAAGCTTCGGCGTGCATATGATTATGGAAGGAGAAAAAACTGAGATGTCGGATCCTAAAATAGAAAATTTACTGGAGTTGTCTTTAGATGTCTCAGAAGATACAAGAGAAAAAAGCGAAAATTTATCTGCCGGTTATGACCCGGAAGAAAAGTTGTGGCAGGTGATTATTCGGTATTCCGGAGAACTTTGCAATTGGCAGGTAACTATGAGCGGGTGACGCCGCTGTTAGGAGGGTACGCTGTTTTAGAAGTGACAGAAAAACAGTTGAGAGCGTTGGCAGAAGAACCACAGGTAGAATATATCGAAAAGCCAAAGGCGTTGTCTTTTGCCGTATACGAAGGAAAACTGGTATCGTGCATTCCTCCCGTACAGAGGGGCCCCTTTCTCTGACCGGACAGGGTATTCTGGTAGGAATCATAGATTCCGGAATTGATATATATCATCCGGATTTTCGAAAGGAAGATGGAACAACAAGGATCGTGGGAATTTGGGACCAGACGGCGGTAAATGAGGGCAAAATGGAGCTTATGCCACCGTCCGGTTATTCCTTCGGCTTGTTTTATTCGGAAGAAAAAAATAAATGAATTGTTACAAGCAGTAGGTCCTGCGCCGGCAGTGGATGCAAGCGGACATGGAACACATGTTGCCGGGATTGCAGCAGGCAATGGACGTGCCAGCCGGGGAGAAAATCGCGGTGTGGCGTATGAATCACAGCTATTAATTGTGAAATTAGGCGGCAGGACGCAAAGAGATTTTCCGCAGACGGCAGAACTGATGCAGGCAATTGATTTTTGTATTCGTCTTGCAGCAGAAAGAAACCAGCCGCTTGCCTTAAATTTAAGTTATGGAAATAATTATGGTTCACATACCGGTACGTCATTATTGGAAACGTATTTGGATGAAGCAGCTTTAGTGGGGCGCACAACAATCTGCATTGGTAGCGGCAACGAGGGCAATTTGCGGCGGCACGCTTCCGGGCAGTTAGAGGCAGGCAGAGAGAAAGTTGTGGAGTTTAGCGTTTCTCCCTATGAAACAAGTCTGTCCATTCAATTGTGGAAGCAGTATGTGGATTCTTATCAAATTACATTAACAACACCATCCGGAAGTCAGATTGTCGTATCGGAGGAAACGGCAGGAACCTTTCGCTCTTTGCAGGATGGAATGGAAATTTTATGGTATTTTGGTGAGCCGTCTCCCTATCAGATTTTGCAGGAAATTTATCTGGAAATTATCCCCGCATATGACCGGACAATGATTCAGGGCGGTATCTGGAAATTAACACTCACGCCTAAACAACTGGTGGATGGGCGTTTTGATTTTTGGATGCCAAGCGGTGCACAAATTAATGAAGAAACCGGATTTTTTAGTTTCCGAATCAGCACTTACGCTTACCATTCCCTCAACTGCCAGACGGTACCATTACCGTAGCCGCATACGATGCGAATACAGACACCTATGCACCCTTTTCCGGGCGCGGTTATGTCTGCTGCAATCAAAGCAAGCCGGATTTGGCAGCGCCGGGTGTCGATATTTTGTCCTGTGCACCCGGTGGTGGATATACGAGAAAAAGCGGAACTTCAATGGCGTGTCCATTTGTCACCGGAAGCGCCGCCCTCTTAATGCAGTATGGGATTATCAGTGGAAACGATTCATACTTATACGGTCAGAAAGTAAAAAGCCTACCTAATCCAAAAATTAGGAGAACAAGAGCATTTGAAACCTTTCCAAATGACAGAGTAGGATGGGGAATGCTGTGTGTGGCGGACAGTATTCCATGATGCACTTGATTTTTTGTCCACCAAATACGCTATAATAACGGCAAATTTGCTTGCGAGGTACAAAGATGACTACAGAAAATAATATCATTGAATTGCGTCATGTAAAAAGTGTTATGAAAAGGACACGCCCGTTATCAAGGATTTTTCCCTTACGATAAAAAAGGGGAATTTGTTACCTTTTTGGGACCGTCCGGCTGCGGGAAAACGACGATATTGCGTATGATTGGCGGCTTTGAACAGCCGACCGGGGGAGAAATTTTATTACACGGAAAGACATCAGCAAACTTCCACCGGCGAAACGCCCGATTAATACGGTGTTTCAGAAGTATGCCCTATTTCCGTATCTCAATATTTATGACAATATTGCCTTTGGCTTGAAAATGAAAAAAGTGCCGAAAGAAGTGATTCGGGAAAAGGTAAAAAAAGTGTTGGAAGTGGTTGATTTAGAAGGATTTGAAAAAGAAAAATTTCTACGTTGTCCGGCGGACAGCAGCAGCGTGTTGCGATTGCGAGAGCAATTGTTAATGAGCCGGAAATTCTTTTGTTAGATGAGCCACTTGAGCCTTAGAATACAAGATGCGGAAAGAAATGCAGTTTGAATTAAAGGAAATGCATAAAGAGCTTGGCATTACATTTATTTTTGTTACTCATGACCAGGAGGAAGCTCTGGCTCTTTCAGATAAGGTTGTGGTTATGGCGGATGGAAAAATTCAGCAGGCGGGAAAACCGGAAGATATTTATAAGGTGCCGGAAAATGCATTTGTCGCCGATTTTATTGGCGAGAGCAATATTTTTGATGCCAAAATGGTCGGTGACTGCAGGCTTTCAATTCACGGGGTGGAGTTTGGCTGCAAGGAGAATTTTCCGCTTGGTGACCATGTTGAGGCTGTGATTCGACCGGAGTCGGTTATTCTTTGCTCGGCAGGAGAGGGAAAAATACAAGGAAAAGTTCATTCCTCCGTGTTCAAGGGAACGTTTCATGAGATTGTTATTTATTCCGGAAAAAGTGAAATTGTAGCGCAGAATGAGGAAGCAATTGAAGCAGGCACGAAGGTCGGAATCGATATCAAACCGCAGGGGATTCATGTTATGCCGTATAATCAGAACATCAACCATTACGAGGGACTGATGGATGCGAGTGGACATGTTCTATTTGTGGACGGCAGCAGGAAACCGGATTTGACAAAACTTTTTTCAGGAAAGGTGCCGGAAAATACAGAAGGAATTCATGTTATGGCGTCCTTTTTGCCGGCAGATGCAAATTTAAGTGATGACCCGGCAGAAGGATTTGTTGAAGGAAATATTATTTCTATTATATATAAAGGCGACCACTACAAATATAAAATCCGAAGCAAAAATGATGTGGATTATTATGTGGATGACGAGTGGCTGTGGAATATGGGCGACTATGTCAGTGTGGTAGTGCCGGATGAAAAAAATAACATATGAAGTGATAAATAAGGGGGCGCGGGATGATTAAATTTTCAAGGAAGCAGCTTCGGATCCCCTACCTTGTTTTTTCTGCTTGTGTTTGTGGTATTGCCGCTTTTTGTTATTTTATATTATGCACTTACGAATGGAGAGGGACAGTTTACATGGGAAAATTTTCGTGAGTTTTTGTCGATGGGAAAACCATGGGAACTTTGTTTTACAGCCTTATGATTGCTGTTACAACAACGATTGTCTGTTTATTGATTGCGTATCCGACTGCTTATATACTGGCACGGGGCAATCTGAAACGGGGACCGGTCTATGTGATTTTGCTTGTGATGCCAATGTGGATTAATTTTACGCTGCGCATTACGGCTGTCAAAGAAATTTTAGATGTCATGGAGGAAATCTTGCGATGTATCCGTTTTCAATACGATACTCTGCATGGTGTATGATTTTCTTCCCTTTATGATTCTGCCCCTGTACACAACGATATCAAAATTGGATGACAGTCTTCCGGAAGCAGCGGCTGATTTAGGCGCATCGTCTTTCCGTGTGTTCTGGCGGGTCATGATTCCGATGACGTTACCGGGGATTATCAGTGGTGTGACAATGGTATTTTTGCCGGCGATGACAAATTATGTTGTGTTAGATATGATTTATAACAGTACCTATATTATGGGAAGCCTGATCGGCAGTTATTTCAATGCGTATGACTGGCACAATGGCTCCATGATTTCAATCCTTCTTCTTATTTTAATGTTCTTTGTGACATGGATTACGGACCGTTTTGCAAAGAAGCAGGAAGTGGAAGCAAGAGGAGGTGGCATATGTGAAAAAAATTAGGACAAAGACTCTGGCTTTTTGTGTATTTGTGTTTTTGTATGCACCGATTCTTGTGCTGATTGTTTACAGTTTTACGAGTTCTACGATGATTGGTGCGATTCGTAGTTTTTCACTGGAGCATTATGTCACATTATTTACCACGAAGGAACTGCTCCATATGATTGGCGGAACGCTTCTTTTAGGTTACGGTTGCTTTTTTTTGTCCACTCTTCTTGGAACCATTGGTGCAATCGGTTCCTTTTATGCTGGGAAAAAAGCGGGCAGTGCATCAATTTTTTGAATCAGATTCCAATTGCCAATGCAGAAGTTGTAACCGGTTTTAGTATCTGCGTTTTGATGATTGTTTTGTTTGGTGTGGACAAGGACACGTATCTGCCGCTGCTTGTCGGACAGACGGTATTATGCGCTCCATTTGCGTATTTGTCGGTGCTGCCGAAATTAAAACAGATGGATCCGAATTTATATGAAGCAGCTTTGGACCTTGGCTGCAATCACAGACAGGCTTTGTGGCGCGTGATTGTGCGCGAAATCATGCCGGGCATTACATCCGGATTTATGTTGTCTGTCACGTTGTCACTGGATGATTATTTTATTACAACCTATACAAAACCATCGATGTTTGATACGATCAGCACCTACGTGGTAAATGCAACGAAGGGGGCAAGAACCGAAATTAAGACGGCGTTGTGGGCATTGTCTGCGGTTATATTTTTGGTTGTTGTTCTCGTTGTGATTGGAATGAATATGAAAGCGGGGAGGAAACAAAAACGATGAAAAAAATATGGATGATATTTTGTTTTTTTCTCTGCTTTTTTTGCAGTGCAGTTTTCTTTGGCTGTGAGAACAAGGAGAATCAAAACGAAGAAATTGTGCTTCGGATTGCCAACTGGGAGGAATATTTAGATGAAGGCGGCTGGGACGAAGATGAGACAATTGATTTGGATGAGAAAACGAAAATTTTAGGCAGAGAAAATATGGTAGACGATTTCGAATCCTGGTATGAAAAGACATATGGGGAGAAAGTACGCGTTGAATATTCTACTTTTGGAACAAATGAAGATTTGTATAATCAGATGACATTGGGAGATACTTTTGATTTGGTCTGTCCATCGGAATACATGATTATGAAGTTGATGAAGGAGAAAAACTGGAGCCGTTTTCGGAAGATTTTTTCGATACTTCAAAAAAGAAAATTATTACAGCCGCGGTGTTTCTCCTTATATTAAAAATGTATTTGATGATTTAAAGATAAGTGGCGAATCGTTAAGCCGTTATGGTGCCGGTTATATGTGGGGTGTTATGGGACTTGTATATAATCCTTCGGCGGTGTCAAAAGAAGATGTCCGCCACTGGTCGGTTTTGCTTGACGAAAAGTATAGGAAACAGGTGACGATGAAAGACAGTGTACGCGATTCTTATTTAGTTGCCCTTACGATTTTAAAAGAGAAAAAATTGTTGTCGGAAGAGTTTCAAAAAGCCATGGAGACAACACATTGTCTGACGGATGAGTTAAATGACACATCAGAACAGACGGTTACCAAGGTGCAGACGATTCTGGAAAAAATGCGGAAAAATTCGTATTCACTGGAAACGGACAGTGGAAAAGCGGATATGGTGACCGGCAAAGTCGTTCTTAATATGCAGTGGTCCGGTGATGGTGTTTACACGATGGATGAGGCCGAAAAAGACGGGCTCGAACTTAGTTATGCGGTACCGGAAGAGGGTAGCAACCTTTGGTTTGATGGCTTTTTGTATGATGAAAAACGGAATTTCCGGTGATGCCAAGAAGAAACAGGCGGCGCAGGCTTTTATCAATTATATTTCACGGCCGGACAATGTAATCCGCAATATGTATTATGTCGGTTATACTTCAGTGATTGCCGGTGGTGACAGTGATTTGATTTTTAAGTATGCAGATTGGTGCTATGGCGCAGAGGAGGATGAAGAGGAAGTATCCCCTTATGACTTATCTTATTTTTTCTCCGGTGCAAAAGAGACCAAAAATAAGTATGTATTGGAGGTGCCAAAGTCGCATACTCACGGCAGGTCAGTGCCCAGTATCCGAAGCAAAGTGTCTTGAAACGCAGTGCAGTCATGCAGTGTTTTAGTGAGGAAGCGAATCGGAGAATCTCAAGGATGTGGATTCGAGTGCGTTGTTTTTGAAAAAAGTTGGCAATAACGGACGCGTGTTCTTGACAACTTACGAGAGTTAGTTTATACTAACGATGAAAAACATCATTTTCGTAAGGAGGAACATTCCATGCAGAGAGAAGAAATACTGAAAAATTGCGTGAACAAGGATGCCGCATCACAAAGCAGCGTCAGCTTTTTACTTGATATTATTTTGCAGGAAGAATATTCCTGCTGCAAAGAAATTTATTACAAAGCGGCAAAACAAGATTCGTCGATTGGTATTGCGACCGTTTACCGTATGATAAATACATTGGAGGATATCGGTGCAATCAGCAGAAATACCATGTACCGCATTGACTGCGGTGATGACTGCCTGGCGAAAGATAACTGCGAGGTAAAATTAAACGATGGAACCAGTCTGGAACTGACACAGGCACAGTGGAATCAGGTGATTGCCAGTGGATTAAAGGCTTGCGGTTTCCAGAGTTGATTTCTACAAATTGGATGGAATAATTGGATTCTTAATAGGAAATTGTATCAGTAAGGTGTATTGACAGCAGATACGGAGTTTGGTATGATTAACACAAGTTAGACAAAACTAACCAAGGAGGAATCAATTGCATGAGCAAGGAAGCCATTGAGATGATTCGGAAGATGGATATGGAACAGGTTGAGAATCAATTTGTTCTACAGTGTGCGCCATTGATTGCCGGATTAAAAATGTCCAATTTATTTATCATTCGTAAAAACCATTTGCGGAGATTGTGTGCTCTCCTGCAAAACAGCGGTATCCGTTGCCGTGTCCTTTATTTGGATGGAGACAAACTAACGGTCTTATTGTACAATCCTGCCATGCTCGCGATTTATATGCGGAACAAGCGTGCCACCACAATTTTGATGGAAAATGGCTATGAGCAGTTTGATCTGGAATCCATTCTGCTTGAATTTGGACGCAGATATCGTAGTTATCGTACGGAGAACAAATCATTTCCCCATGAACTGGGACTCCTTTTGGGATATCCGCTCGATGACGTGGAAGGATTTATAAAAACGATGGAAGGAATTGTCTATATACGGGATATTGGAAAGTGTACGCCAATGTTCGGTAAAAAGAAATCTGTTTCGCCGATTTGAGTGTGCCAGAGAAGAACTCATGAAACAAATCAGACAAGGGAAAAAGGTGGAACAGGTAATTGCGTGCAAACGCTAATGCAACAATTTTGAACAAAGGGACTGCCATAGAAAATCCCGAAATTAAAAAAAGAAGTTCAATTTGTCTCTTGACAAATGAACTTCTTTTTGCCCGGCGCATTTATGAATGGTGCGGGAGCGTTGCTATAGAGAAAATCGAAGGATAAAAGGTGATGTTTTCAGAATTCCCCTCACGTTGCAATAAAAGATTTTCGTAATATGGGTTTAAGTCCGTCGGTGTGAGGTACCTGTGTTTTAGGTGCCCATACCGCTACGGACTTATTTAGCGGGAGCGCCCATATGAGAAAACTTTGTTGTAACGTGAGGGGAAGTTGAAAACACAACCACCTTGCATTTTCCCCCTTTTTCCAAGTATAATAACCTCACTTGCAAAGGAAAGGATTGATTTGATGCAAATGATAATTATGATTGTCATGCTTTGTATTATATTTGGCTTGACGGGAACCTATGTATTCTGCAAGTCAGACAGCATGATTGAATTTTTCGGTGGGAACAAAAAACGAGAAAAATGAGGATTATCCGGATTTTAATTTCTGTGGCAATTGGCGGATGCAGTGCCATGATGAACCACACGATTTCTATGGTGATGATTCACCTGATTGTGCTATTCCTCATTTTTGACGTTGTGGCAGTTGTCCTGCGTCTTTTTCTGCGCTGCAAAAAAGAGAGCGGAGTATATCAGGTTCTTCACAAAATTTACCGCTGCGGCGCGCTGCCGATTGTTATTTTTGTCGCAGTTATGATTTATGGACTTACAAACATAACAGAGGTGAAACAGACCGATTATTCGCTGGCGACGGTAAAAGAAATTGGAAACTATAAAATTGCCCTGCTTACAGATACGCATTTTGATACGATTCAGAGTAAGGATACGGTAAAAGAGGCACTTTACCAATTTGCAGAACCAGCATCCTGACTTTTTTAGTGCTTGGCGGCGATATTGTAGAGGAAAATACATCGTATGAAAGCATGCAGGAGATTTTTGCTATGGCGGGCAAAGTCAAAACCAAATACGGTGTTTATTATGTGTATGGCAATCATGACAGACAGCCGTATACGACGAATAAAGCCTATACGGAAAAACAACTGGATGAAACAATTGAGAAAAAAATGGGATTCACATTCTAAAGGATTCATACACCATAATAAATGATGAAATTATTTTGCTTGGAAGAGATGATGCCGGCTGGGGAAATACATCCGGGCGGAAGTCGACGAAAGAAATTCTTCAGAAAATTCCTCAAAAGACCGCGAGGAAAAATATATTATAGCCGTTGATGATCAGCCAATTGAGGCGGAGGAAAATGCACAGGCAGGAGTTGATTTGGAACTTTCGGGGCACACGCACGCCGGACAGATTTGGCCGATTGGGCACTTTACGGAGATGGCGGGGCAGTTAAACTATGGTCTTTACCAGCGCGGTTCCTGCAAGGTAATTGTATCTTCCGGTGAAGCCGGCTGGGGGTATTCAATGCGTACGCAGGAGCACTGCGAATATGTCATGATAAATTTACAAAACAGAAGGTGGATTTATTTTGATTTTTCGTGTATAATATACGAGATTAGTGTGAATTAGAACATTTCCAATGGATGACACAGATAGACAAAGGTTGACATTACCGAAAAAATGTGGTACTATAGTTGTGAGATTTTTTATTGGATGACTAACTAACCAATGACTAATCAGAAAATAAGAAAGAAAAGAGGTTAGTGTAAGATGGCAAAAATCGATTTGAGCAAGTATGGAATTACTGGTGCAACTGACATTGTTTACAATCCTTCCTATGAGTTGTTATTCGAGGAAGAGACAAAAGCTGGGCTTGAGGGATATGAAGTAGGAAAGGAAACAGAACTTGGTACAGTTAACGTTATGACTGGTATCTATACAGGACGTTCCCCGAAAGATAAAGTATATCGTTATGGACGAGAATTCAAAAGACACTGTATGGTGGACATCTGATGAATATGCAAACGATAACCATCCGATGACAGAAGAAGCATGGGCTACCGTAAAAGATCTTGCAAAGAAAGAACTTTCAAACAAGAGACTGTTCGTAGTAGATGCTTTCTGTGGAGCAAATAAAGATACACGTATGGCAGTTCGTTTCATCGTTGAAGTAGCATGGCAGGCACATTTCATTAAGAACATGTTCATCCAGCCTACTGAGGCAGAACTTGAAACTTTTGAGCCGACCTTTATTGTATACAACGCTTCGAAAGCAAAAGTAGAAAACTACAAAGAACTTGGATTGAATTCCGAGACTTGTGTAGCATTCAACATTACAAGCCGTGAGCAGGTTATCATTAATACATGGTACGGCGGTGAGATGAAGAAAGGTATGTTCTCCATGATGAACTACTACCTTCCATTGGACGGAATTGCTTCCATGCACTGCTCCGCAAATACAGATATGGATGGAAAGAACACAGCGATCTTCTTTGGTCTTTCCGGTACTGGTAAAAAACAACATTGTCTACAGATCCGAAACGTCTCTTGATTGGTGATGACGAGCACGGTTGGGATGACAACGGCGTTTTCAACTTTGAAGGTGGATGTTATGCAAAAGTTATCGACTTGGATGCTGAGTCTGAGCCGGATATCTACAATGCAATCCAGCAGAGATGCACTTCTTGAGAACGTAACAGTAGATGCAAACGGAAAAATTGATTTCGCAGATAAGAGTGTAACAGAGAATACACGTGTATCTTATCCAATTGACCATATTGAAAATATTGTACGTCCGATTTCTTCTGCACCGGCAGCACAGAATGTAATCTTCCTTTCTGCAGACGCATTCGGCGTACTTCCTCCGGTATCTATTTTGACACCAGAGCAGACACAGTATTACTTCCTCTCAGGATTTACAGCTAAGCTTGCAGGTACAGAGCGTGGAATTACAGAGCCAACACCTACATTCTCAGCTTGCTTCGGACAGGCTTTCCTTGAGCTTCATCCGACCAAATATGCTGAAGAACTTGTTAAGAAAATGGAAAAGAGCGGAGCAAAAGCTTACCTCGTTAATACAGGATGGAACGGAACTGGAAAACGTATCTCCATCAAAGATACCCGTGGTATCATTGATGCTATCTTAAGTGGTGATCTTAACAATGCTCCGACTAAGAAGATTCCATTCTTCAACTTCGAAGTTCCGACTGAACTTCCGGGCGTTGATTCCGGTATTCTGGATCCTCGTGACACATACGCTGACGCTTCTGAGTGGGAAACAAAAGCCAAAGATTTGGCAGACCGCTTCACAAAGAACTTTGTTAAATATGAAGGAAATGATGCAGGTAAAGCACTTGTAGCAGCAGGTCCTCAGAAATAATTATTATTTTAAATATGAAAAGAGGGTGCCAGGGACAAAAGGATGTTCCTGACATCCTTTTGATTGGATGGAAGAAGGATGAATAAAGAAACAAATAATCCATTGGGAGTACAGCCGGTAAATCGTTTGCTTTCCCAGTTCGCAATTCCGAGTATAATTTCGATGCTGGTTGGCTCCCTTTACAATATTGTTGACCAGTTTTTTATTGGACAGAGAGTGGGCGAATTGGGAAATGCGGCTACTAACATTGCATTTCCGTTATCCACTTCGTGTCTGGCACTTGCCTTATTAATTGGAATTGGCGGTTCGTCTGCATTTAACCTTGCGATGGGGAGCGGTCATGAGAAAAGAGCGGTAAATATTATGGGAAATGCCGTTGTTTTGCTTGCTGGAAGTGGTCTTGTTTTATCAATCATTACACTTCTGTTTTTGAAGCCGCTTCTTTTTGTTCTTTGGTTCGCCAAAGTCAGTTCTTCCCTACGCAATGGAATATACGAAAATTACAGCGTTTGGCTTTCCGTTTTTACTTTTATCAACCGGTGGCGGACATTTGATACGAGCTGATGGCAGACCTCGGATTACGATGCTTTGTAATCTCGTGGGCGCTGTGTTAAACACAATATTAGATGCCTTGTTTGTATTTGGGTTAAACCTTGGTATGTCAGGAGCGGCACTTGCTACGATTATTGGTCAGATAGTGTCAGGAGCTCTGGCAATCGGGTATTTGATGCATGGGAAAACAGTTACGATACGCAGAGAAAATTTGAGAATAAAATGGGAAAATGTAACAAGAATTGCTTCGCTTGGTATGGCACCGTGCAGCAATCAGGTAGCAATGATGGTTGTGCAGATTATTATGAACCAGTCGTTGAAGCATTACGGTTCCCACTCGATTTACGGCGAAAATATTCCGATTGCGTGTGCCGGCATTATTACAAAAGTAAACATGATTTTTATGTCCTTTGTCATTGACTTTCGCAGGGCTTACAGCCGATTGCAAGTTTTAATTATGGAGCGGGGGAAAAAGGGGCGTGTGAAGGAAGCATATATAAAAGCAATTTCCATTGGTGCTGTTTTAGCAGTAATTGCATTTTTAATGTTTCAGTTTTTCCCAAGACAAATTATTTCCATTTTCGGAGATGGTTCCGAACTGTATTATCAGTTTGCAATTCGGTATTTTCATGTCTTTTTGTTTTTTACATTTGTCAATTTTATGCAGCCGATTACGTCGAATTTTTTCACAGCGATTGGCAAACCTAAGGTTGGCAGCTTTTTGGCATTGACAAGGCAGATTCTATTTTTACTGCCGTTAATCCTTTTGTTCCCGTTGTTTTTGGGAATTGATGGAATTATGTATGCTGGTCCGGTGGCAGACTGTTTAGCGGCGGTTGTCTGTTTTATTATGGTTTACCGGGAATTGAGAAATTTTAACCAAAAATGAAATGAGAAATAATATCATTGATTTGCTTGAAATTAGGTATAGAAAATGTTAGTATTACATTCAGCAATAGACATTTGCGATTTTTAAGGAGGTAACAAGATGAAAGAGTTCAAAGAATGGGATGGATTTGAAGGAAAAATCTGGAAAGAAGAGATTAATACCAGAGATTTCATTCAGAAGAATTACACCCCATATGATGGAGATGAGAGCTTTTTTGGCAGGTCCTACTGATGCAACCAATCAGCTTTGGGGCGAGTTGCAGAAACTTCAGAAAGAAGAGCGTGCCAATAATGGCGTTTTAGATATGGAGACAGAGGTTGTATCTTCTCTGACTGCATATGGCCCGGGATATATTAAAGAAGAATTGAAAGATTTGGAGAAAATTGTTGGTCTTCAGACAGACAAGCCTCTGAAACGTGCGTTTATGCCATACGGTGGTATCAAGATGGCAGAGCAGGCATGTACAACTTATGGTTACACACCAAATCCAAAGTTCAATAAAATTTTTAATGAATATCACAAAACACACAATGCTGCTGTTTTTGATGCGTATACACCGGAGATGAAAAAGGCTCGTCACAGCCACATCGTAACCGGTCTTCCGGATACTTACGGACGTGGACGTATCGTCGGCGATTACCGTCGTGTAGCTTTGTATGGTATTGACTTTTGATCGAACAGAAACAGAAAGATAAAGCAAACTGTGGATGCGGAACGATGACAGACGATGTAATTCGTCTTCGTGAGGAAATTGCAGAGCAGATTAAAGCATTGCAGGGAATGAAAGAAATGGCTCAGATTTATGGCTATGACATTTCACGTCCGGCAAAAAGATGCAAAAGAAGCTGTTCAGTGGCTTTACTTTGGTTATCTGGCTGCTATTAAGACACAGAATGGTGCTGCCATGAGTGTAGGACGTATTTCTACATTCCTCGATATTTATATTGAGCGTGACTTGAAAAAAGGCATCCTGACAGAGACAGAAGCACAGGAATTGATTGACCATATGACAATGAAATTCCGTATGGTTAAATTTGCCCGTATTCCTTCTTACAACCAGTTGTTCTCCGGTGACCCGGTATGGGCAACATTGGAAGTGGCAGGTATCGGTATGGATGGACGTTCCATGGTAACGAAGAATGACTTCCGTTTCCTTCATACATTGGAGAACATGGGACCTTCACCGGAGCCTAACTTAACCGTGTTGTATTCGTCTGATTTGCCGGAAACATTTAAGAAATATGCTTCTGACATTTCCATTCGTACAAGTTCCATTCAGTATGAGAACGACGATGTGATGAAACCGGTATGGGGCGATGATTACTCCATCTGCTGTTGTGTATCTGCTACACAGACAGGTAAGGAAATGCAGTTCTTCGGAGCAAGAGCAAACCTTGCAAAAGCGCTGTTGTACGCAATCAATGGTGGTGTGGATGAAAAAGAATTTAATCAGGTCGGACCGGCCTACAAACCGATTACGTCCGAATACCTTGACTATGATGAGGTTATGGAAAGTAATGACCGCATGCTTGACTGGCTGGCAGGTCTGTATGTAAATATTTTGAACCTGATTCAGTATATGCATGATAAATATTATTACGAGGCTGCTGAGATGGCTCTTATTGATACCGATGTACGCCGTACATTCGCAACCGGTATCGCAGGATTCTCTCATGTAATTGACTCTTTGAGTGCAATTAAGTACGCAAAAAGTTAAGATGGTTCGTAATGAAGATGGTATTGTAGTAGGCTTTGAGACAGAGGGAGAATTCACACGTTACCGTAACGATGATGAGCGTGCCGATGAGATTGGTGTATGGCTTCTTGGTACATTCCTTGATAAGATTAAAAATATCATACGTACCGTGATTCCGAGCCGACAACATCGATTCTTACCATTACTTCCAATGTGGTATATGGTAAAGCAACCGGTATGATGCCGGATGGAAGAAAAGCATTTACTCCATTTGCACCTGGTGCATCACCAAGTTACGGAGCAGAGCAGAATGGTTTGCTTGCTTCCCTGAACTCCGTTGCTAAACTCCCATATCACTGGGCTTTGGATGGAATTTCCAATACGCAGACGATTAATCCGGACGCATTGGGACATAATGAGGATGAGCGTAAGAACAATTTGGTTCAGGTACTTGACGGATACTTCGATCAGGGAGCACATCACTTGAATGTCAATGTATTTGGAAAAGAAAAATTGTTGGATGCACAGAAACATCCGGAAAAAGAAGAATACGCAAACTTTACGATTCGTGTATCCGGTTATGCCGTTAAATTTATCGATTTGACCGAAGAACAGCAGAATGATGTAATTGCACGTACCTGCCACGGAAGAATGTAAAGTAAAACTTCAAAAAATCTGGATGCACAGCCGGGAAGTTTGTCCCGGTTGTGCATCTTTTTCAAGTGAAAGAGAGGTAATTATGAAGGGATATGTTCATAGTATTGAGACATTTGGTCTGGTGGATGGACCGGGAGTGAGATATGTACTTTTTGTGCAGGGATGTAAGATGCGCTGTCGGTATTGCCACAATCCGGAGACTTGGAAGATTTGCACAGATGAAGATGAAAAAATGGATGTCGGACTTGGCTGGCAGACGGCAAAAAGAGGCATTTGATCGTGCTTACCGTTATCAGAATTACTGGAAAAATAATGGAGGGATTACCGTTAGTGGCGGCGAGCCATTGTTACAGATTGATTTTGTTACAGAACTTTTAGGTATGCAAAAGAAAAGGGGGTTCACACGACTTTAGATACCAGTGGAAGTATTTATGGAGAAGAACCGGCAACCGTTGAAAAGTTTGAAAAACTGATGGAAGTTACAGACCTTGTAATGTTAGATATCAAGGAAATGGATGAGGAAAACACAGGGAATTGACAGGTAGAAGTAACAAAAATATTCTTGCGATGGCAGATAAAATGAATGAAATGGGAAAAAGAAATGTGGATTCGCCACGTTCTTGTTCCGGGGCTTACTGATGGCAAAGAGGATTTGAAAGCACTTCGAAAAAAACTGGATGAGTGGACGAATGTGAGCCGCGTGGAAATTCTACCGTACCACACACTTGGTCTTTTTAAATGGGAAAACCTTGGTATTCCATATTCACTTGAGGGAGTTCCGGTGCCGACCGAGGAACAGGTGAAAGAGGCAGAGGAGATACTGGGCATAAAAAATAATAGGAAATTCATGGAAAATATGATATAATGAAAGGCAAATTACATGAGGAAAAGAAGGAGTTACAAAAAATGAGTGATTACAAGTTAAATACAAGATGTGTGCAGGGAGGCTATACGCCGGGAAACGGGGAACCAAGACAGATTCCAATTATTCAGTCAACTACATTTAAGTATGATACCAGCGAGGATATGGGAAGATTGTTTGATTTGGAGGCGGAAGGGTATTTTTATACACGTCTTCAGAATCCGACTAATGATATGGTTGCGGCTAAAATTGCAGAACTTGAGGGGGGTACAGCAGCAATGCTTACATCTTCCGGACAGGCTGCCAACTTCTTTGCGCTTTTAACATTTGCGAAAATGGAAGTCATATTGTTTCTTCCTCTAGCATTTACGGAGGAACCTTTAACTTAATTGAAGTGACAATGAAAAAGATGGGAATTGATGTTACATTTGTTTCTCCGGACTGTACAGAAGAGGAACTGAATGCGGCATTCAAAGATAACACAAGAGCGGTATTTGGCGAGACGATTGCCAATCCGGCACTTACGGTTTTGGACATTGAAAAATTTGCGAGAGCAGCACATGCACACGGGGGTACCGCTGATTGTAGATAATACATTCGCTACGCCGGTAAACTGCCGTCCGTTTGAGTGGGGAGCCGATATTGTTACTCATTCGACGACAAAGTACATGGATGCCACGGTGCAGCAGTAGGCGGTGCAATTGTGGATTCCGGCAAGTTTGACTGGATGGCTCATGCAGATAAATTCCCGGGACTTTGTACACCGGATGAGTCGTATCACGGAATCACGTATGCAGAGAAGTTTGGTAAGGAAGGCGCATTTATTACAAAATGTACCGCACAGTTGATGCGTGATCTTGGTTGTATTCAATCTCCGCAGCATGCTTTTTATTTGAATCTTGGCTTGAGTCTCTTCACGTGAGAATGCCACGCCACGTGGAAAATGCACAGGCGGTTGCAGAATTCTTGGAAAGTCATGAAAAGGTAGCGCATGTAAGTTACTCCGGTCTTAAAAGTGATCCGTATTATGAATTAGGTCAGAAATATCTGCCAAATGGTGGATGCGGCGTTGTTTCTTTTGAATTAAAAGGTGGCCGTGCGGCGGCAGAAAGTTTTATGAAACGTTTGAAACTGGCACCAATCGAAACCCATGTTGCAGATGCCAGAACGTGTTGCTTAAATCCGGCAACATCGACACACCGCCAGATGAATGATGAGCAGCTTTTGGCAGCCGGTATTCCGGCAGGACTTGTTCGCATTTCCTGCGGACTTGAAGATAAAGAGGATTTAATTGCTGATTTGAAACAGGCATTAGAGGATTAATTGACATAAAAGCCAGCGAAGATGCTGGCTTTTTACATTTTTAACGAAAAAGAGAAGCGTATTTTTTGGGGTGAATCCGGTTAGTTTTTTTAAATGTAGTAATGAAATGATTGTATATGGTGGTTCCGGTTTGCTCTTTGAAAATATGGCATAAGTGATATTTGCTCAACGACAAGGCATCGGAAAGTGAGGTGAGCGAAATCTCTTCCTGCAAATGTGTTCTGATGTATTCCATAATTTCTTTTACAATCGGTTCGCTCTGTAATGTTTGAGCTGAAACTGAAGAACAAAAAAGGTTATTGACGAAAAAAGTAATTGAATCAAATAAGTATCAACAAGCAAATGATATCCTGCCTGTTTTTTCTGCATAGCGTGCGCCATTGACTGAAATTGCCCGGTAAAATACATCTGTTCGTTCTCTGTTAGAAAAATCACCTACATAATTTTGTTTGGATGAAATCAAGTTAAATGTGATTTCGTCAGAATATTCTTGTATCATTTTATATTCTTCTTTAAATAGCAATATTACAAAGTTTTTTAACAATATACCGAAAGTCTTTTTGCATATTTTGAATTATAATCAATTATAAAAAGAAAATACAAGCAGACTGGCAGTATGTTAGGCAGTTTCATGGCATGGAAAATGGCAAATGGGTTCATATGGTGGATTCAGCACATACCGGATTTCGTAACTGGGATGATAATGACTGGACATATCCTCAGATAAGAATGGTAAATCCGATTCCACGAGGGAAAATCGTAGTTAGTTTCGGGAAATTCTGCGCTGGAAAGAACAGGTATGTTCATGGAAAATGAGGGCTGTATTTGTATGGATGCCAGCCATTTTACGAAGAAAGCAGGTGTTAAAGGCGGCAGCTTTGAGGTGATAAAACGACTGGGGCGTACATCAGATGCCATTAAATTTTTTCCGGTTACAAAAAACTGGGAGAAAGAAAAAAATAGACCCTATGTGGAATATGATTTTTATTCCGAGGGGAGGAGAATATGAACTGCATTTGTATTTGGCACCAACGGAAAGTTATTTTTCAGTGTAAATAAATAGGAAATTATACCAAATTGACGAAAGCAAAAATGAGTGGTACTATTTTCGTATCAAAATAAAAGATTTAACGGAGGATTAAGTAATGGAGGAACGATTAAAGCGCCAGCTTGATTTTTTGCTTTGGAAATTGACAAAGAAAAAAAATATTTTCAGACAGACTCACCTTTCCGGGCACGGACGCAATGAAAATGATGCGGAGCATGCCTGGCATATGGCGATTATGGCGTATCTTTTAAAAGAGTATGCGAACGAACCGGTTGATATTGCGAAAGTAATGCTTATGTGTCTGATTCACGATATTGTCGAAATTGATGCGGGGGATACCTATGCGTATGATGAGGAAGCGTTAAAGACGCAGAAAGCCCGTGAAGATGCAGCGAAAGAACGAATTTTTTCTATTTTGCCGGAGGAACAAAAGAAGAGTTTATGGCACTTTTCGACGAATTTGAAGAGTTTGCCACGCCGGAGTCGAAGTTTGCCCATGCGATGGATAATTTGCAGCCACTTATGTTAAATAACAGCAACGATGGCGGAGACTGGCGCAGGCATGAGGTCTGCGCAGAGCAGGTGTACGGCAGACAAAATAAAACACGTCTTGGCTCGGAGAAGCTATATGAAATTACGAAACAGATTATCGAAGAAAATATTGAGAAGGGAAATATCAAACGCTGATGTTTTTTGCTAAAGTCTGTTGACTTTGGAAGTGAGGAAACAGCAAGTTGCTTTTCTTAATGCTAATATGCTGATATGATATTAGTGTTGGAGGTGAAAACAATGGAAACAAAAATGTGATATTAGAACTTCGTACGAAAAAAGGGATTATCTCAGGATGAATTAGCTGATAAGGTAATGGTTACAAGACAGGCAGTTTCACGCTGGGAAAATGGTGAAACTGTCCCCAATACAGAAACGCTAAAGCTTTTATCAAAGGAATTCAATGTTACAATTAATACGCTTTTTAGGTGCTCCCAGACAACTGATTTGTCAGTGCTGTGGAATGCCTTTTGGAAGATGAAATTGTTAGTCATGATAGGGATGGCTCTTTGAATGAGAATTACTGTAAGTGGTGTTATGCCGATGGAACTTATACCTACAGCAATATGGACGATTTGATTGATGTGTGTGTAAAGCATATGATAAATCAAGGCTTTACAGAAGAACAGGCGCGTGCTCATATGAAAGCAACTCTTCCGACATTGGATTATTGGAAGAAGTATGAACAGCTTAGCGATGATGGGCAGTTTGAAATGTTTAAGGAACAGCTGATAAAAGAAATCAATGAACTTCCTATTGAAGGAATGCCAAAGGTTGAAAAACTGAATGCATTGGTTGGGCCTATGTGAATTTGGCGTATCCATTACCAAGTGGTGTAAGCGTAAAGTTCTTAAACGACCAGACAACATATCTGGGAAATCAGTTAGAATCCGAATTCGGTGATGACAGATGTTATGGTGTCTTAGAGAATATGGATTTTATAATGATTTGCACATATGAGGCAGAAGGAAAAAATCCAGAGCTGATTCTTTATAAGAAAAGATAAGTATTTATAGCTAGCTGTGTTGTTGAAAAAAAGAAAATGATGCTAATTTGTTGACTGGATTTGAAAAAGTTACAAATGCAGTCAACCATTTTCCGAGTAAGTGTTGACCGTAAAAGAGTTTTAATAAAATAGGTCAAAAAAATAATGAAAATAAATGACTGTTTTTGTAATAATGTTAATTTCAGTCAACAAATAAATTGAAAAGGTTGACCTAAATTAGAAAAAAACGAAAACAGGTCAAATAAAAACGCAAATAGGGATGACTGTAAATGGAGTTTTTTGAAATCAGGTCAACAGGAAGATTGTTATTGTAGAAAAATTTATATATCTTATGATATTCTGAATTTTGAAATAAAAATATCGATGGATAATAGATGTTTGACATAAATATAATTTGATGCTAATATAGTGATAGAAAATGTGCTACCGATAGACGGTTAGCCTGATTATTTTTTTAGTGCAAAATGATCGCTAAGTTTCTCAGGACTGGGCGGTTATTTTTGTGTTTTATTATTGCTTTTGGAACCAACGGTATAACCAAGAGCAAAGCAAGTAATACATAAGCTGATGATGGCTATAAATAGTTCCGTTGTAAGCATAAGCACAAATCCTCCTCATGAGATTTCCATAAAGGATTTCTATGTAAACGCAGGCTAATACTCCTGCGACGAAGGCGAACCGCCTACCGAATAGGGTAGCACTAATGATAGTTTAACACATGTGTATTGTAATCAACAATTACTTTTTTATACACCTTATTATTTGATACAAAACTGAGTTTGAAATGATGCTTTTGTGACGATTGTTCGTTGCCGGTTCCTTTGGCTTCCAGTAATTCCGCAGAAAAACTTTGTGACTCGTGGGTTTGAGTGCGTCGGTATGCAGCACTGGTAGTTTCAGTGCCCATACCGCTACGCACTCAACAAACGGGAGTGCCCACGAGACGCAAAAATTTTCTGCGGAATTACGGAAAACAAAAAAGTGCTAACGAACAATTGATACAAACTACTCAACAAAAATATCGACCTTCCCCTTTTTATGTTATAATAACTCATTATGACTTAGGAAGGGGCTTTTTGCATATGAACAAAGACAAGAAAAATGTTTGTATCGGGTTGTTAGCGCATGTAGATGCAGGAAAAACAACGTTGTCAGAAGCCCTTTTGTATCAGGCGGGAGTGTTGAAAAATCCGGGACGTGTGGACAAGGGGATGCCTACTTAGATACATTTGCGATGGAAAAGAGAGGGGAATCACGATTTTTTCCAAGCAGGCAGTTTTTTCGTGGGAGGATATGCAGGTGACGTTATTGGATACGCCGGGGCATATTGATTTTTCGGCGGAGATGGAGAGGACATTACAGGTTCTTGATTATGCCGTGTTAGTAATTAGCGACCGGATGGGGGTGCAGGGGCACACACAGACACTGTGGAAACTTTTGGAAAAATATCAGATTCCGGTTTTTATTTTGTAAATAAAATGGACCAGCCGGGAACGGAAAAAGAATTTATTTTAGGGGAACTTCAGGCAAAATTAAATTCTTCGGTGACAGATTTTTCAGATTTACGAAGTGAAGAATTTTATGAACAGGTTTCTCTTTGCGAAGAAGAAATGCTGAATCAGTATTTAGAACAGGGAGAAGTGACACTTTCGCAGATCGCAGAAAAAATCAGCGAGAGAAAGATTTTCCCTTGTGTGTTTGGTTCGGCACTGCGGATGGAAGGCGTTAAGCATTTACTGGAGGTAATGCAGACACTCCTTTTGGAGCCATCTTACGATGAGGTGTTTGGGGCAAAAGTGTTTAAAATAATGCGCGATGATAAGGGAGCCAGACTTACTTATGTTAAAGTGACTGGAGGGCAGTTAAAACCTCGTATGGAACTGTCCGATAAAAGGGTGAGTGGACAGAAAAAATTAATCAAATCCGTGTGTACTCCGGAAGCCGTTTTGAGACTGTGGCACAAGCAGTTCCGGGTATGATTTGTGCACTGACGGGGCTTACAAAGACGTATCCCGGTGAGGGACTTGGTGCAGAATTTGACAGCGGTGCACCGGTATTGGAGCCGGTACTGACTTACCGCATTTTATTTTCGGATGGAGAAGAACCGGCCAAAATGCTTCCAAAACTTCGTGAGATTGAGGAAGAGGAACCGGCGCTTCACATTGTCTGGAATGAAGAATTACAGGAAATTCATGCGCAGGTGATGGGAGAAGTGCAGATTGAAATTATTAAGCGGTGGATTTTGGAGCGGTATGGTGTTTGTGTCACATTTGGAACCGGCAACATTGTTTACAAAGAGACGATTTGCAGAGCCGGTCGAGGGTGTCGGTCATTATGAGCCATTACGGCACTATGCGGAAGTTCACTTGTGGATGGAGCCGCTTGCCGTGGGGAGCGGTGTTCAGATTTCGACAGACTGCAGTGAAGATAAGCTGGACAAAACTGGCAGCGGCTGATTTTGACGCATTTGGCAGAAAAAGAACATAAAGGTGTGCTTACGGGAGCCGGACTTACCGATGTAAAACTTACATTAATTGCCGGCAGAGCGCATAATAAACATACCGAGGGCGGAGATTTCCGTGAGGCGACTTATCGTGCCGTGCGTCAGGGACTGATGCAGACAAAATCGGTTTTGTTAGAGCCATATTATGAATACCGACTTATTGTGCCGGAAACGTCAATTGGACGGGCGATGACAGATATTGAGCGCATGGCGGGGAGTTTTACCCTGCAGCAGAATTTACCGCAGACAAATGGCGAAGGGGCACAACCGATGGCAGTTCTTACCGGAGAAGCTCCTGTCAGTACCATGCGGGGATTATACGCAGGAAGTCACCGCCTACACAAAAGGACATGGACAGTTGTTCTGCTCGCTTTTAGGATATCGTCCGTGCCACAATGCAGATGAAGTAATTGCCGCAAAACAATACGATGCTGACCATGATGTGAAAAATCCGAGTGGTTCGGTATTCTGTGCACATGGTGCCGGATTTTTTTGTTCCATGGAATCAGGTGTTTGACTATATGCATATTGACACGTCAAAACGGGCAAACAGAGATTCTTCTGAAATGGAAAATGACGTGACAGAGAAAAAAGAGCCAAAAAAGCAGGAAGAAGAATGGCTGGATGTATCAGAGATTGATTCCATTTTAGAAAGAAGTTCTTTTGCCAATCGTAAGCAGGGGTTGTTTCACACAAAGGAATTTCTGCAAAGCGGGTAAGTTCTGTCAAAGAAAAGCCGGTTGGTTTGTCAAAGCCAAGAAAAAACAGATGCCGGATGTTAATTACCTGCTGGTTGATGGGTATAATATTATCTTTGCATGGGAAGAATTGAAAGTGCTGGCGCAAAGTGACATTGCGGCGGCAAGAGGAAAGCTGATGGATATCCTGTGTAATTATCAGGGTTTTCATAAATGTGAGTTGATTTTAGTGTTTGATGCATACCGTGTGGTAAATCACAAGACAGAAATTTTGGATTATCATAACATTCATGTGGTTTACACAAAAGAGGCGGAAACGGCAGACCAGTACATTGAAAAGTTTGCTCACGAAAATGGTAAAAAATATCGTATCACCGTTGCGACATCCGATGGGTTGGAGCAGATTATCATTCGCGGAGCCGGGTGCAGGCTTTTGTCTGCCAGAGATTTTGAGGCGGATGTGAAACGCTCAGAGCAGGCGATACGGGAAATTTTAAAAGATCAATAAGAATTGGAGGAATGACAAATGGCAGCAATTGAAATAACGAAGGAAAATTATGAAGCAGAAGTATTACAGTCGGACAAACCGGTACTGTTAGATTTTTGGGCATCCTGGTGTGGACCATGCCAGATGGTATCACCGGTAATTGAGCAGATTGGAGAGGAAAATGATTCGATCCGCGTCGGTAAAGTAAATGTGGATGAACAGGGTGAACTTACGATGCAGTTTCGTGTCGTGTCGATTCCGACATTGGTTGTTATGAAGGGTGGAGAAGAGGTAAACCGAATTGTTGGGGCTGCCTCGAAAAGCGAAATTTTAGCAATGCTGTAAAAGCAAAAGAAGGGGGAGTAAAAATGACAGCGAAAAAGAAACGATTGCTTTTCATGGTGCTTGGCGTCTGTTTGTGTGTACTGCTTGCCGTGGTTATCGGTGATTTTGCAATTTTAGAAAACCGTAAAGAAAATGTAGAAAAACTGAACCAGTTTACTGGAATATGGACAGACAAGGATAAGCATTTTTCAATGGAAGTCCGGCGTGTAACTGCAGATGCAATCTTTTTTTTCCTTAGATGAAAACAGGAATCGATTGTTTGCCGGGCGCGCAATCGGGGACGAAACATATGAATTTACATACAATTCAACAGGAAATGAGTATTTGATGGCAATTCGTCCGGGTATGAACAAAAAATGACGATTCAGTTATTGGACAAAAAGATAAAAGTGAATTTCCCAGGAGGCGACAATAATAGGCAGAGACCGTCACAATTTAATGGATGCCTGACAAACAAAACCTCTTTAGCCGAACAAAAGCATATTCACTTTCTTCTTATCTGGGAACAAAAACAAACCGGCAGAAGAATTAGAAAGATATTGTTCATTTGATCGTTTAGAGGATGGCATGATTTGGCGTGTGCATACGCTGTTAGACCAAAGTGTTGAATATTATACGACAAGTCAGTTCGGTATCAATATGAACTCCACGCTTGCGGAATGCAAACAGACATTAGGAGAACTAACGAGCGAAGAAACGCTTAACTGGAATGGGATCAGCCGCCGGTTTGAAAATGATAACTACATCAGCACGATTATTACGAATGAATTTGGTGTCATTGTTGAAATGGACTGTCAGTTAAAGAATCTTCCAAATGCAAAACGAGAAGGCGAATTTTTTGTGAAAGGAAATACAGCGTATCGTTTTGCAGGAAACTATACGGGGGAAAAAAGAAAATTGTGCTGCCAAAAGGGTGCAGCCGGATTGCTTCACATGCGTTTGATGCAGGAGAGTATGGATATTCGCTAAGCCAAAAGCGAAAAAATACAAGAAGCATTACCATCGAAAGATGTTTTTGTGGAAGAAAATGCTTTTGCAAACTGCGGTTCTCTTAAAATTGAAATCGGAAGCGGAACGAAGAGAATTACCAAAGGGGCATATGCCAATATAGTTTCAAAAAAAGCATATCAAAAAAAAACCGCAGTGGGTTGAAGTAACTCTTCCGTCTTCGCTTGAGGCTGTAGAGGAAAATGCATTTGCTATGCTGAAACCGACAGAGAGTTTGACGGCATACTGGGAGATTTATAACTTTGATGAAACAGAAATACCGGTAAAATTGATTTTCATCATGTGTTAAATAGCCCTCATTTTACCTATTTGGGAGACAATGCTTTTGGGGGGATTATGTTAAAAAAGTCTGCCGTCATGTCTTACTTATTTGGGTAAAAATTATACGTTGAGCTCTGGAATTGAAGAGGATAATTATATCGAATCGGAAAAATTGATTTTACCGAGTTCCTTGAAAAAGATTTCATCGAATAGTATTTTTCTGTTTGAGTACACCTATAAGGTGTATTTACCGAAACAATTGGAAATTATTGAGGATAATGCGTTTATCGCCGGTGATGTAGAACAATATAAGATATCCCCAAAGGCATCAAACTTTATCCAGGAAAAAGTATGGGAAAATGGATTCGCTCGAAAGACGGCTCTATTCTTTATGCAACTGATTACGTAAAATATTATGAAATACCTGAGAAAAGCCGACAAAAGGCAGATGCCAAAGGTGGTTTGCTAAATAAGTACTATAAGAGAAAGAAATCGGATGTTACTGTAAATGTACCGGAGGGAATTAAAGAAATTCGTGAGATGGCAAATTTAGACGCATATTACAAAGTGTTTTTGCCAAAAACTCTTCAAAAGTGAACGTGAGAGGAATTTTTTCATCGTATGGCAGCCAGAGGGTATTTCTGGGAAACCATGTGCCGGAATTTACAGGGACAATAGATATTAATGAGGTCGAGAAATTTCAAATTCGTGTAAAAAGAGGACTGAAACAAAAATGTATGAGGCACTGAAAGGTCATTTGATTATGCCAGAAGAATCAAAAGATTTGAGAAAATATATTACAACTTTTGACAAAACAAAGAATTAAACTATAATAGAATGTTGGGGGATAATCAAATTTTGAATTTTAGACCCTGGGCAGTATAAGATAGAATGGAGGAAAAAAAAGAAATGAAACAATTGGTAAAGGGAATTGTCTTTGCGGCAGCAGCACTTATGCTTATGCAGGCACCGCAGGCACAGGCAAAGGTAAAAAGTAAAAAAGGTAACGGTAAAGAGTAATTATGGAAGTAGTGTCCATGTTGCAGTTGGAAAAAAAGTGAAACTTACAACGACTGTGAAAGTATCACCGAATAAGTCGGCAAATAAAAAGTTTCCTATAAATCTTCCAATAAAAAGATTGCAACGGTTTCATCATCCGGATATGTGAAAGGAATCAAAACCGGAAAATGTAAAATTACCGTGACATCCAAAAAGAATAAAAAGAAGAAAGCAAAAATTACGGTAACGGTCGTAAAGAAAGTAACATCCGTTGCGATTGAAAAGCCGAAAAATCAGTTATATGTAGGAAACAGTCTGACTCTGAAAGCGACTGTAAAACCGGCAAGTGGAAGCTATAAAAAGGTAACTTGGTCATCTTCGGACAAAAGATTGCGACAGTTACAAAAGCCGGTGTGGTAAAAGGAATCAAAGCGGGAAATGTCACAATCAAAGCAACTTCTGTGGAGGGAAGCAAAAAAAGCAAGTTTGAAAATGACTGTGATGGCAACCAACAGTGTCGGTATTGCCTCTGTGGAGGTGCTTAGCAACGATGTTGTCCGGGTATCTCTGGATAAAGCGAAGGCATTGACAAACAAACAATTCAAAATAGAAGGAAAGCGCTATTCTTATGGAACATATAACCGCACCTATTCCGTGTCAAATATTCGCAACTATGATAATCGTACCTATGATATTAAGCTGACGGATGATTATAGTGTAGAAAAGGATTCCTATGTCCGCGTCACAATCTCGGATTTGCCGGGTAATGGTGTAAAAACGATGGAAGCACAGGCACTGTTTACCAAATTAAGCGAGCCAAAAGAAGAAAAAATGGCTTGAGTCGTTGGTGATGAGTGGAATAAAACAGTGGATTTAAGCGAGTATGGCTGTGGAAATCTTTCCTATCAGATTACGGGCGAGATTCCGGGAATTACCCGCAAAATTAAAAATAATGAAATCATATTCTCGGTACATTGACAACTGTGACCGTGGGAACGGATATTACCATTAAGGCAACCGATGAAATGGGCTACGAAGTTCACAAAAGTGATTCATGTGTATGTTGGAAACGAGTCTGCTATCGTGGCGAAAGAGAGGATATGACGGTTGTGACCGGCACCCAGTTAGATGCAGTTCCATTTCTTGAGGTCCTTGGCGGCAGCGGTTCTTACAGCTATTCTGCAATTTCTCTGCCGGCAGGTTTGAAGATGGATGCGGAAACAGGAACGCTTAGTGGTAAAGTGTCCGGTGTTGGCGAATACCGTGTGCAGATTACGGTAAGTGATGAGAAAAATACAAACCGCATGGTTGAAACTTGCTCTTATCCGGGTGGTTGACCAAAGAAGAGTTGCCGGTCTTGTAGTAGATGAGAAAGGAGCGCCGGTAGAAGGTGTTTCTATCGTCTGCGAGAATTTGACGGATGGCAGCATTTTTACTTCGACAACGGATGAAAAAAAATTATGTTGTAAATGTCGGCGAGGGAACCTATCAGATTACGGCTTCGCTCGGCGAAAGAAAAGATGCCGTATACCAGTTTACAATTGGTTCCGGCGGAAGAGAACTTAATTTTACATTATAATAAATTGTAGTAGAAAGGAATTATTTTATGCTTGCAAAAATCGTAAGAGAATGTTATGGCAAAGAAATCAGTGAATGCGGGAAGGAAGAACTTTATCATGCTCTGCTTACGCTGGTGCAGAAAAAGGCAGGGGAAAAGGAAGAGAATACAGGAAAGAAGAAACTGTATTACATATCAGCAGAGTTTTGATTGGAAAACTGCTCAGTAATAACCTGATTAATCTTGGCATTTACGAGGAAGTAAAAAAGAACTTTCCGATGCCGGTAAAAGTCTTACAGATTTAGAAGAATACGAGCCGGAGCCATCACTTGGCAACGGTGGTTTAGGAAGACTGGCAGCCTGCTTTTTAGATTCCATTGCGACGCTTTCTCTGCCGGGTGATGGTGTCGGATTAAATTATCACTACGGTCTGTTTCGCCAGGAATTTAAGAACAGAAAACAGATGGAAGAGCCAAATCCATGGATGAATAAGGACAGCTGGCTGATTCGCAGTGACAAATCTTTTACGGTTTCTTTTGGCGGTTTCGATGTGAAAGCATCGTTGTATGATATTTTGGTGACCGGCTACGAGAGCCGGACGAACCGCCTTCACTTGTTTGATTTGGATTCTGTGGATGAAACGATTGTTCATGATGGAATTGAATTTGACAAGGAAGATATACGAAAAAATCTGACCTTATTTTTTGTATCGGACGATTCTGATGACAAAGTAGTCTTTTGCGCGTGTACCAGCAGTATTTTATGGTAAGCTGCGGTGCACAGCTGATTCTTTCGGAAGCAAAGGACAGAGGCTGTAATCTGCATGACCTTGCAGACTATGCGGCAATTCAGATTAACGACACGCACCCATCCATGGTGATTCCGGAATTGATTCGTCTTTTTTGATGAAAGAGGGAATTCCATTTGATGAAGCAGCAGAAATTGTAACAAATACCTGCGCCTACACGAATCATACGATTTTGGCAGAGGCATTGGAAAAATGGCCAATGTCGTTTATCGAAGAAGTGGCACCGGCGATTGTTCCGATTATTCAGAAATTAAATGAGAAGATAAACGCACAGTATCACGATGAAAAAGTAGCAATTATTGATGGTGAAAATCGTGTTCATATGGCACATATGGATATTCATTTTCGCACAGTGTCAACGGCGGTGCCTATCTGCATACAGAGATTTTGAAAAATACGGAACTGCATAATTTTTATACTCTGTATCCGGAAAAATTTAATAACAAAACCAACGGTATTACATTCCGCCGCTGGCTGCTTCACGCAAATCCACTGCTTTCTTCATTCTTATCGGAAACGATTGGAGAGGAATACAAGAAAGATGCGGAAAAAATTAAATGTACTTTTTGATTATCGTGATGACAAAGCGGTCTGCCGGAAATTATTAGAAATTAAAGACGCAAATAAAAAAGCACTTGCTTCTTATTTGAAACAGACACAGGGAATCAAATTGTTAGACAATGCGATTTATGATATCCAGATTAAGAGACTGCATGAGTACAAGAGACAGCAGTTAAATGCGTTGTATGCAATTCACAAATATTTGGAAATTAAGGCAGGTAAGATTCCGAAACGTCCGATTGTTCTTTTGTTTGGCGCAAAGGCAGCACCGGCGTACGTTATTGCCAAAGATATTATTCATTTGATTTTGTGCTTGCAGAGTCTGATTGAAAAAAGACCGTAAGGTGAGAAAACATCTGCAGGTTGTTATGGTAGAAAACTACAACGTCACAAAGGCTGAAAAACTGATTCCGGCATGTGATATTTCGGAGCAGATTTCGCTTGCCTCGAAAGAAGCAAGTGGTACCGGCAACATGAAGTTTATGTTAAATGGTGCAATTACTTTGGGAACCGAGGATGGTGCCAATGTGGAAATTCATGAGCTTGTCGGCGATGATAACATTTATGTTTTCGGAGAGGACAGTGATACGGTAATTGCCCGCTATGAGCGTGGAGATTACTGCTCAAAAGATTATTATGAAAAGATTCGGAGTTAAAAGAAGCCGTTGATTTTATTGTCAGCAAGAAAATGCAGAAACTTGGTGACAAGGCGATGCTTACAAGACTTTATAACGAGTTATTGAATAAAGACTGGTTTATGACATTCCCGGATTACAGAGCGTATGTGGCAGCCAAAGAAAAAGCCTATGCGGATTATGAAAACAGGGAAGAATGGGCAAAGAAAATGCTTGTCAACATTTCAAAAAGCAGGTTTCTTTTCCTCTGACCGCACGATTTCGCAATACAATGATGAAATCTGGCACCTGTCAGAAGGTACTAAGTAAGGAAGGAATATTTAAATAACCCCATCCCTGGCGTGTGTGGGGAGAGAAAGATCCGTGCTGGAGTTTTTCAGCCGGATTTTTGTCTCTCTTGGGCTCATGGAAGGATATTTACTTAAAAGCAGGGCAATGGCACCGCTCACAATTGGTGTGGACATGGAGGTGCCGCTTTTCTTTGAGTAGAGAGAGCCGTTTGTTTTGTCGGGAGGGCAGCAACTGATAATATGAGAACCGGGCGCAACGACGTCCGGTTTTTTGATGCACGAAAACGTAGGACCTGCGCCGGAGTGAGAGGAAAGAATTACATCAGTTCTTTCGGCAAAATCATACGAGCCAACGGTGATAATTTTCGGGAGTTTCCGGGTGCACTAATAGTCTGTGGGTCAGGTCCCTGATTACCGGCCGCAGCAACCACGATAATACCGGCATCCCAAAGCTGATTAACTTTGCGGACAAAAGCACTGTCTTCGGGATAGGCATGCCGGTCATTGGTGCCAATGGAAATATTTACAATGCGGATTTTTAAGCACTCCTGATTTTTTAAGAATCCACTGAAGCCCATTCATGATGTCATGAATGGTGCCGTTGCCCTTACTGTTTAACACTTTAACCCCAATTAGATTTGCTTGCGGTGCGATGCCTTTGTATTTTCCATGAGAAAAGGTTCCTGCTCCGGCGGCAATCCCTGCAACGTGGCTTCCGTGGTAGCACCGTTGTCGTCATAAGGCGCAGGCTTTTGATAGAGAGCATCGTACCATCCGGTGATGCGTGAGCGGTAATCCGGATGCGGAAAAAGCCCGGTGTCAACAATCGCAATCCCGATGCCCTTTCCTAAAATTCCTTGTTTATGCACTGCTTCTGAAAAACCGCTTTACGAACTCGATTCATCTGCTGACTTCCCCGTAACTGTATATTGGTAATATATGCATTTTGTGACGAATCGTGTCAATTCAAAAATTTTTCAAATAAATGGTTGACCGTTGGTCATTTTTGTGTTACACTGCATATAGTTAAAGTGACTGATGGTCATTTTTGGAATTATTTATCAAAAAAAGTAGGAGGCGTACACGATGGTAATTAAGTTTGGTAAATGGCTTACCAGACACAAAGCAGTTGTCCTGATTATCGCATTTTTTATTGTTAATCCCTGCGACAATTGGTTATGTGTCAACGCGAATTAACTATGACTTGTTAGTTATCTTCCGAATTCCCTTGAGACAGTATCCGGACAGGATACGATGGTAGATGAATTCGGGATGGGAGCCTTTTCCATGATTGTCGTAGAAGACATGGAGAAGAAGGACATTGTGGCTCTCAAAGAAAAATTGAAAAAAAGTGAATCATGTGGAGGATGTTATCTGGTATGATGACGCAATGGATATTACAGTTCCGACAGAGATGCTCCCGGATAAACTTAGAGAGGGCTTGTTTAATGGGAACGCAACGATGATGATTGCCCTGTTTGACAATACAACATCGGCAGATTCAACGATGGATGCGATTACCGAAATGCGTGGTATTGTAAAGAAACAGGCATTTATCAGTGGTATGAGCGGTGTCGTTACCGATATTAAAATCTGGCGATGGCAGAAATGCCGATTTATGTTGTTGTAGCAGCGGTGCTTTCGCTTCTCATTTTGTTACTAACGATGGATTCCTGGTAACACCAGTTATCTTTTTGCTTGGTATCGGTATGGCGATTGTTTATAACATGGGAACGAATATGGTATTTGGAGAAATTTCCTATATTACGCAGGCGCTGACAGCGATTTTACAGCTTGGTGTAACGATGGATTATTCCATTTTCCTTTGGAAAGTTATGAAGCCAATAAAGTCAGGTATGACGGGGATAAAAACCGTGCAATGGCACATGCGATTTCCAATACATTTACTTCCGTTACCAGTAGTTCGGTAACAACGATTGCCGGATTTGCTGCACTTTGTTTCATGACCTTTAAATTAGGTATGGACTTAGGTCTTGTTATGGCAAAAGGTGTTATCATCGGCGTTATCGTATGTTTGACTGTTTTGCCGGCATTGATTCTATGCTTTGATAAAGCAATCGATAAAACCACCCATAAGAATCTAATTCCAAATTTGGATGGTTTATCGAAAAAGATTGTAAAGGGATGGCCGGTTGTCTTAGTATTATTTTTAGTTTTACTGGGACCTGCGATGTACGGAAACAGCAATTACGAAATTTACTATGATATTGCGGGGGCACTTCCACAGTCACTGGATTCTGCCGTTGCAAATAAAAAACTCGAAGAGAAATTTAATATGAACAGCACCCATATCGTATTGATGAAAAATGGTATGGCATCCAAAGAAAAGAGTGAAATGTTAAAGAAAATTGAGGATGTGAAAGGTGTTAAATGGGCACTCGGAATTGATTCCTTTAAGGGGTCAGCATTCCAAGCAGTATGATTCCGAAGAAACTGGAATCTAAACTAAAGAGTGATAACTATGAGATTGCCTTTGTCTGCTCCGACTATAAAGCAGCAACAGACGAGGTAAATTCACAGATTGCTGATATAAATAAGATTGTTAAGAAATACAGCAAAGATTCGATGGTAATTGGTGAGGCACCATTGACGAAGGATTTGCAGGATGTAACCGATATTGACTTAGTAAATGTAAACTATGTTTCAGTTGCTGCGATATTCTTATAATTCTCATTACCTTTAAGTCCATTTTGATTCCGGTCATTTTGGTTATGGTAATTGAGTTTGCGATATTCTTAAATATGTCAGTGCCATTTTATACACACGAGTCGCTGCCGTTTGTGGCAAGTATCGTAATCGGTACGATTCAGCTCGGTGCGACTGTAGATTACGCAATTTTGATGACGAGCCGTTATCATAAAGAGCGTGTGGTACGAAGAAAGAGTAAGAAGGAAGCAATCGATATTGCACATAAAACTTCAATTAAGTCCATTATGATAAGTGGTATGTGTTTGTTTGCTTCAACATTTGGCGTAACGATGTCGTCAAGTATTGATATGATTAAGTCAATTTGTACGTTGTTGTCCCGAGGGGCAGTAATTAGTACAATCGTTGTTATTCTTGTTCTGCCGGCGATGCTGACAGTGTTTGATAAATGGATTTGCAAGACCACATGGGATATGCGGAAAATCGATTATTAGTTTGGAGGACGATGACTATGAATAAGAAATTGAAAAAAACTTTACAATGTACAATGTGTGCTGTGCTTAGTTTTGGTACGGTAGTGTGCAACAGCTCCTTTGTAGAAGCGAAAAAATCAAAAAACAGGAATCTGTTTATGTCAACGCGGCAGCAGATGGTTCGGTATCCAAGATTACCGTATCGGACTGGCTGAAGGGTGCAAATGAAACAACCGGAACCATTAATGATATTTCCGATTTGAAAAACATCTCAAATGTCAAAGGAGATGAGACATTCAAACAGAATGGTAAGGACGTTGACTGGAGCGGCGCCGGAAAAGATATTTACTATCAGGGTGAATCGGATGAAAAACTTCCGGTTGATATGAAGATTACTTACAAATTGGATGGTAAAGAAATTGCAGCAAAAGATATGCTTGGTAAAAGCGGAAAAGTGGAAATCCATGTTAGCTATACGAATAAGTCTAGCCGGAAGAAAAAATTGATGGTAAAGAAACAACAATTTATACACCATTTGTTATGGTGACCGCAATGGTTCTTTCTTCTGACCATTTTGAAAATGTCGAAGTGGATAATGCAAGAATAGTCAATGATGGTGATAATCAGATGATTATCGGCATGGGTGTTCGGGAATGGCTGAGAACTTAGATTTGAGTGATGATATGGCAGATAAAATCCCTTCGGATTTTACGGTAACTGCTGATACAAAAGATTTTACAATTGGTAATACATTTACCTACGGAAGTGCCAGTCTTTTGAATGATTTGGATTTAGACGATGTGGATGAGTTAGATGATTTGGAAGAAAAACTGAATGATTTGACTGATGCTTCTGACAAATTAGTTGATGGCTCTGATGATTTGTATGATAATTTGAAATTGTTTGACAGCAAAATGGGCGAGCTTAACACTTCTGTGAAGAAATTCCAGAAAGAAGGCGTAAACCGGTTGGCAAATGGAATCAGCACACTGGCAAAAGGTGCTCCGACATTAGTAAAAAGGCGTTACCGATTATGCAAATGGTGTAACAACATTTGCCAAAGGAACCACAAGTTATGTAGATGGCGCAGCAAAATTACAAATGGATGTGCCTTACTTTACAAATCCGTAAAGGATATTCCAACTCAGATTCAGAGTTTTGATACCGGACTGAAGACCTACACCGGAAGTGTCGACAAACTTGGTTCAAAACAGAATGTTACGGCATTGAAATCCGGAGCAAAAGCGGTTAGTGATGGTGTGACATCGTTAAATACCAATCTTGTAAGTTTGGAAAAAACGTATGAGACGACGGATTTACTGTTAAAGAAATTGAAAGCGACCGGTGCAGATGCAACAACAGTTGCAACGTTAGAGCAGGTACTTGCCGGACAGAAACAGGCAATTCAGGCAATGAAACAGGCAACTTCCACAACCGGTGATTTGAAAGTTGGTGCTGAAAAAGTATCCGGCAGCGTAGCAACAGTAATGGACAGCTTGGATAAATTGTCTGCAAACTCCTCAACTTTGACAGAAGCTTCTACAAAATTAAAAACCAGTATGCCGACATTAGTTTCCAGTGTGAAGACATTGAAAGAGGGCGGCGATACACTGGCAAAGAACAATAAGAAGTTAAAGGGTGCGTCAAAGAAACTTGTGAAATCCGGAAAGACATTGAAAAAGAGCATTAAAACGGTAGGAAGCGGTGTGAAGAAGTTAGACAAGGGAAGCAAATCCTTAAAGAGTGCTGCCGGAAAAATTGTCAACAGGTGTTGGTAAACTGGATACAGCGAGTGGTAAGCTGAAAGATGGAAGCAAGAAATTAGCCGACGGAATGAGCGAGTTTAATAAGGATGGTATTGAAAAAATCAATGACACATATGAAGATGATGTCAAAGGTTTGATTGACCGTCTGAAAGCCGTTTGTGAAGTTGGAAAAGATTATAAGAGCTTCAGTGGTCTTCACGGTTCTATGAATGGTGAAGTGAAATTTGTCATTGAGACAGCAGCCATTGAAAAAGAGGACTAGGTGATTTTGTATGGGAAAATTGGATGATAAGAAAAAGCAAAAGAGATTCTCTGCTGATGGCAGCATTTACTCTATTTACGCAGAAGGGAATAAATGACACATCCATTTCCGATATAGCTAAAAAGGCAAATATGGCAAAAGGAACATTTTATCTTTATTTCAAAGATAAATTTGATATCCGCGACAAATTGATTGCGGATAAGGCGAGACAGGTGTTTTGCCGTGCATTAGAGGAGATGAACCGGGTGCAGCTGGATTCATTGGAAGACCATGTAATCTTTTTGATTAATTCTGTTATTAATCAATTGAACCAGAACAAAAATTTATTGAAATTTATTTCAAAAAATTTAAGCTGGGGAGTTTTTCAGAAGGCACTTTTGTTGGAGAATAATGAAGATGGTGACAGTTTTTATCAAAGATATTATTTGCTTTTGGATCAGTCAGGAAGGATGTTTCGTAATCCGGATTTGATGCTGTATATGATTGTGGAGTTTGTTAATTCAACTTGTCATAGTGTAATTTTGCAGCAACAGCCGGTGACGTTAGAAGAATTAAAACCGGAGCTTGCCGGTGTGATTTGTGATATCATTCATAGGCAGGAAATTCGATAAAAAAGTCAGACCGTGTCTGTCGGTGTTTCGTAAGCCGGCAGGCACGGTTTTATTTTGCAAAAGATACATGGTTTGTTTAGAAAATCTATTGCAAGAATTGTTTTCCTGCTTTACAATAGCCAAAAGAGTAGTTAATGAAAGCAGGGGGAATTATCATGAAGAAAAATCAACTGCCAAAGCAGGTATTAAATACGCTTTTGGCATATCAAATAAAATCCGATGATATTTTAGATGTTTGTCCGTTTGATTTATCTTTTGATTCGGAATATATCAGTGGATATTTGTTCTTGACAAGTACGAAAATCGGCGTTGCCAAGAGCCGCCATGAACAGATGACGGTTCGCTATTTCCGTGGAACGAAGACGGCAGATATGCAGTATGCAGAGGATGAAAAAGAATACATGCTGGAATGGTTTGATTTGGCGGATACTTCGCATATGAGAGTGGAAAAGCAGCTCGCGACAAATCTAGTCACAATTGATTATAAGGGCAAACCACTTTTATTAGCGGCGCTGACAAATCTGTATTTTGAACAGATGAATTTGTTTCGTAAAAGTTATAATAAGATAAAAAATATCCAGAGGAAGCAGAAGAAGTGGAAGCGTCTGCGGATATTCAGGAGCAGAAAGCACAGTATTGTCCAAAGTGTGGAACGATGTACCCGGATCAAAAAAGAAAAATCTGTCCGAAGTGCATGAATAAACGTTCGGTTTTGGAAGAACGATGAAATATTTTCTTCAGTACCGTTTTAAGGTTATTATTATTTTTGCCTGCTATTTTCTGGCGGCCGGATTGAATCTTGTATGCCTTATTTAAGCGGTACGGTATTGTATGATGAGATTCTGCCGGGAAAAAGTTTCACAAAGTGAAATCGGGCGGTATGGTTTTGCTCTTTTGATGCTTGTGCTTGTAATGGTATTGTCAAAACTTGTACAGCAGGGCGTCCAGTTGGTACAGGGAACTTTGATGGCACAGGTGGTTGCAGCGACTGTGCGTGACATGAAGCAGGATGTATTTTCCAATATGGGAAGATTGTCACTTGGATTTTTTACAAGCAAGCAGACCGGTGGACTTATGACACGTGTGTTAAGTGATGCAAACCGTGTGACCGACTTTTTCTTAGATGGATTTCCGTACATATTTGTGCATGGCTTTACCATTCTTGCTACGTTTACGGTTATGTTCCGTTTGAATTGGCAGATGGCACTGGTAGCCTGTATTCTGCTGCCACTGTTAGTTTTATGAGCGTGAAATTAAAGCCGAAATTGTGGAGTTTGTTTGGCAGACGCCACCGGGCAGAGCGTGCGGTAAATAACCGTGTCAATGACAATTTGACCGGTTCTCGTGTGGTAAAAGCTTTCGGACAGCAAAAGCAGGAAAAAGAGCGTTTCAAAGCGCCAAATGAGCGTCTGAAAGAGGCGGAAATACGCATTGTAAAATACAATAATAAATTTACGATTTTATATAATTTAGTGCAGGAGATTTCAAATATCTGGGTTTGGATTGTCGGTGTGATTCTGCTTCTGAATACGCATACCGTGGAACTTGGTGTTTTGATTACGTTTGTTGGCTATGTGGGGCAGTTAAACGGACCGATGAATTTCTTTTCCCGTGTATTTCAGATGTGGTCGGACAGTATCAATGCTGCCCAGCGCATGTTTGAAATTATGGATGCCATTCCAGAGATTGAAGAAGTGGAAAATCCGAAGCAGATTAAAAAATCCAAAGGGAGAAATTACACTTTCTCATGTGAGTTTTGGCTACGAGACAAATCATCCGGTTTTGAAAGATATCAGCCTTCATGTAAATCCCGGTGAAATGCTTGGCATTGTGGGGCGTTCCGGTGCCGGAAAAACGACGCTTGTAAATTTGATTTCGCGTCTTTATGATGTGGATGAGGGAGAAATTTATCTGGATGGTATTCCGGTAAAGGAATTAGCTTTTCATGATTTACGGAAAAATGTGGCGATGGTATCACAGGACACTTATATTTTTATGGGAACGGTGGCGGACAACATCGCTTATGCGAATCCGGAGGCGACGAGAGAAGACGTAGTGCAGGCTGCAATTTTAGCAAGTGCGCATGAATTTATCGCCAATATGCCGGATGGTTATGATACCGTGATTGGAGCATCGGGTAAAGACTTGTCGGGCGGTGAAAAACAGAGGATTTCGATTGCCAGAGCAATTTTAGCAAATCCGAAAATTTTGATTTTAGATGAAGCGACGGCAAGTGTGGATACGGAAACCGAGAAAGCAATCCAAAATTCACTCAATTATCTGGTGAAGGGAAGGACGACATTGTCCATTGCACACCGTCTTTCCACACTGCGGGATGCGAACCATTTAGTTGTAATTGATGGTGGAAAAATCGTCGAAGAGGGTACGCATAAGGAATTGGAAAAGAAACAGGGAATTTATTATAAGCTGATGGAGTTACAGACGAAATCACTGGCTTTGAAAGGGAAATCGTTATGAGTGAAAATCAAGTCATCACAAATATGGAAAATGAAGTCGAGGAAATGACGTCAATTCACTATCTGAATCAGGACAATGCTGTTTTTGAGAGAACAGAGGGCGGCTTTTTTTATCTCTTTCTTACGAGGGAAAGAAGTGGGACAGGATTCAGGTGATTCGTCTGTTTCCATTTACTGAGCCGGATTCTTTTCTTTCGATTCGGACGGTAGAAGAACGCTCCCATGAAATTGGGGTAATAAAAAATATCAAAGAGGTAGATAAGAAAACGAGAAAAATGCTTTTTGGAGCAGTTAAATCTTCATTATTTTACCCCGGTAATTCAGAAGATTCTGGATATCAAGGATGAGTATGGTTATGCCTATTTTCATGTTATGACCGACCGTGGGGAGTGTCGCTTTACGATTAACATGGGAAGTAATGCGGTGGTGCGGTTAAGTGACTGCCGTCTTCTCATCACTGATTTGGATGAAAAACCGGTTTGAGATACGGGATGTATTTGCTCTTTCGCAGAAGGAACAAAAGAAAACTGGATTTGTTCTTGTAGGATAGAAAGTTTGAGGTAGCAGTATGATTTTTAAGATATGAACTGCCAAAAGAGGCAGAGCAGGTTATTTCGCTTACGGACAACGAACGCATTTACTATGCGGTTCCGGTCGATATTGATGATGCCGGAAATTTTTGGAAGACTCCTTTTTATTGTCACAAACCGCAGACTTTTTGTTGTGGAAAAGGACAGTATCAAACAGGAATACGATGTTTCCAAATGTATCGATGTAAAAGCAGAGGCAAAAATCGGTGGCGGACTTTTAGTAATCAATTTTGACGGTGTGCCAAAGCACATTGTTCATTATTCGGCGAGACATTTATCGCGTTATGCTTACATTGCCAGAGGAATCCATATTCTGGCATCCGGCAGAGAGGAAGAGGTAGTCAGTACGGAATACGAGAAAATATGTCCGAAATGCCACCATGCGATACCGGGTACGAAATATTGTCCGCACTGCTCCAAAGAGGGCGGGTTCTGGAAAGGCTTTTTGAAAATGGCGGCACCGTATAAGAGAAAGTTTGCGGGGATCATTGTGTTAATGATTCTGGCTGCCGTTGTGACACTCTTGAATCCGGAAATACAAAAGCATTTGGTGGACGATGTTTTGAAACGCAGAGAGGGTGGAATTTCAACCGCTTTTATCTGCCTTGGCATCATGTTTTTGTTAAGTGTCGGAATTGTTGTGATTAACATTTTAAAAACGTATTACTGTACGGTTTTAGGCGCAACTATTTCAAAAGATTTGCGGCAGCGGATGTTTTCCCACATTCAGATTTTATCGCTGAATTTTATCAATGACAGAAGGCCGGGCGAATTGATGAACCGAATTGTTTTGATACGGGAAAGATTCGTGAATTTATGGAGCGAACTTTCTGTAATATGTTTACGGTCTGTTTTATTTTTGCCTGTGACATTATTTTTATGGTGTTACTCAATGTAAAACTTGCACTGCTTGCGTTTGTTTTCATTCCGGCGGCAGTATTTGTGACGTATGCGTTCCGAAAGAATATTCACAGACGGTTTCATTTGCAGTTTAAGAAGAGCGATGAGGTAAACAGCAGTTTGCAGGATGTGATATCCGGTATGCGCGTGGTGAAATCCTATGGAAAAGAAGAAAATGAGCGAGATAAATTCAATATGCTTACGGATGAGTTCTGTCGTGTACAG